>FUFK010041573.1_pt1 | contig 27277 bp, 39 predicted proteins | sample 1021851 | NCBI WGS metagenome assembly FUFK01 (sample SAMEA51879418, study PRJEB19060) | metagenome
GAGTGGGATCATTTATGCATTCCTGCTCGTTATGAGATTGGTCATCCGACACCAACAAGATCCCGACTAGGATTCACTGANCCAAGAACNAANGAAGGTGAGCTTCTTTGGCCAGATAGGATTGANGAGAAAACATTAGACAATCTAGAGAGATCGCTTGGCAGTTATGCATCTGCAGGTCAGCTACAACAACGACCAATGCCCAAAGGTGGCGGTATTCTAAAAGCTGAGTGGTGGGTGCCATGGGAAAAAGACGATCTCCCCGAAATAGAATATGTTTTGCAATCTTGGGATACAGCATTTAGCACAAAAGAAAAGACATCTTATTCTGCTCGCACAACATGGGGAGTTTTCCGCATGAATGGCCAGATAAACGCAATGGTGTTAGAAATGTGGTATGATCGTGTCAGTTATCCTGAATTAAGAAAGCTCGCACAAGAAGCATATTACGACTGGGAACCTGACGCAGTATTGATAGAAAAGAAAGCTTCTGGCCAGTCTCTGTTGCAAGATTTACGCATGGCAGGTGTGCCTGTTTTAGAGTATATGCCTGACAGAGACAAGGAAGCTCGTGCCCATGCATCATCGGCTCTTTTAGAGGATGGAAGAATTTACTATCCTTCTGACAAAAAATGGGCTAAGAATTTAATTGATATTTGTGCAGCTTTCCCTGCGACCGACAATGATGACATTGTTGACACCTGCACACAGGCATGGTTGAGGCTGCGAAAAGGTTGGTTTGTAACGCATTCTAACGATTTGGATGACGACGATTATGAGGAAAAAAGAAGGATAACATTGTATGGCTAGAAAACCAGTTGCGATTCAACAACAATTAGCTCCCTTTGCAGAACCTGCCCCTGCGGATGACTTACAAGTTGAAACAATTGGTGATGATGTTTTAATCGGAGACCCAGAGCTAGACAATATTCCGGAAACAGACAGCACCTTTGACAAGAACTTAGCTGAGGAGATGTCTGATAAAGAGCTCAACTCTGCTGCATCTGAACTCATTAAATATTATAATGATGATCGTGAAGCTCGCTCCGAGTGGGAAGAACGATACAAAAAAGGCTTGAAGACACTAGACCCAGATGGCGGTCTGGACGAAAGCGAAGATGAGCGTGCCACTCGTGGACTGAGCACAGTTGTGCATCCTATGATTGCTGAGGCTGCAACACAGTTTAATGCGAGAGCTATCGCTGAACTTTATCCTAGTGGTGGTCCAGTCAAGACAGTTATCGTTGGTGACCCAAGTGAGGAACTTGAGGAGCAAGCTCGCAGAGTTCGGGAATACATGAATTATCAGATCACAGAGGAGATGCCAGAGTATTTCCCTGATCTTGATCAAATGCTTTTCCATTTACCGCTCGTTGGCCAGACATTTAAAAAGGTTTGGTGGGACAGCAATATGGAAAGGCAATGTTCTCAGTTCGTAAAAGCTGAGGACTTCGTCGTCGCTCCAGAAAGCAAAGACTTATACACTTCGCCTAGATACACGCATGTTATTCGCATGCCGAAAAACGATTACAATCGTTATGTTCAGTCAGGCTATTACTTGCCAAGCTCCGATCAAGGTGGCGATCTAGATCCATCGGGTGATGTTGTTGGCGAGATAGAAGGTGTCGACCAGTATGCCGACGATTCGCAAGACGATGTAATGACTCTTTTAGAGATGCATGTTTACCACTCGTTTGAGGAAGAAGACACCGACGACGAGAATGCAGTTGCTTTTCCTTATGTTGTTACAGTAGACTATGACAATAAATCTATTGTTAGCATTCGTCGTAACTGGCGAGAGGACGACGAGTTAAAGAAACGCAGGGATTGGTTTGTATCTTATAAGTTCCTTCCTGGATTGGGTTTTTANGGTTTTGGCTTATATCATCTTATTGGTGGTNTGGGTAAAGCAGCAACTGGATCCTTACGAGCTCTCTTAGACTCCGCTGCATTTAGCAATATGCAAGGTGGCTTCAAGTTAAGAGGCAGAGTTTCAGGTGGTNAGGTTCAGGTAAATCCTGGAGAGTTTGTCGACCTAGACGCAACGGTTGATGATGTTAACAAAGCAATAATGCCATTGCCTTTCAAAGAACCAAGCAGTTCTTTGTTCAGTTTACTCGGCTATATTGTAGAGGCAGGTCAGCGTTTTGCTAGCACAGCTGATCTTAATGTTGGGGATGTGAACCCAAATGCACCTGTTGGTTCGACGGTTGCCTTAATTGAACAAGGCAGCAAAGCGTTCTCTGCGATCCATAAAAGGTTGCATTATTCCCAAGGTCAAGAGTTCAAGCTCCTAGCCGACTTGAATGCCGAAAACCTTCCGGAGCAGTTTACATTTTCGTTGATAGGTGGCGATTCTGAAGTATTTGCTGCTGACTTTAACGATCGCATTGATATTCTCCCAGTCAGTGACCCCAACATTTTTTCTACTGCCCAGAGAATCGCTCAGGCTCAAGCTGTTTTACAGATGGCACAGTCAGCACCAGACATGCATGATATGTATTCTGCATACAAACGCATGTATGAAGCGATTCGAATTCCTAATATTGACGAGATATTGGTCAAGCCTGCAGATGCTCCGATGTTAGATCCTATCGATGAAAATATGTCTGTTATGTATGGCAAACCAATAAAAGCATTTATAGAGCAAGACCACGAATCGCACATCGCAGTTCATATGCAGTTTTTACAAGACCCATCGCTCGCTGGAAATCCTGGAGCTGCAGGCATGCAACCTGTTTTGGTCGCTCACGTTGCTGAGCATATTGCGTTGCTTTATAGAACTCGAATGGAAGCAAGTATTGGCGTGCCATTGCCGACTATTCCTGACTTGAAAGAAGCTGACTTCCAGTTCGAAGATATCAACCCAGACTTAGACAGGCTAATTAGTCAGCGTGCTGCTCAGGTTGTGCAAGAAGCACCTCAGATGAAAGCGATTACTGCAATTCAGCCGAAAGGTCAACAGCAGGATCCACTACAATATGCCAAGCAACTTGCTCAACTCGAAGCTGAAGCACTCAAAGCTAGGACGGAAGCCCAAATCGCTTCAGACCAAGCTAAAGCACAGTCCTCAATCGCAATTAAAGAAGCTGAAGCCAAACAAGATATGGAAATCGATGCAGCCAAAGCTCGTGCAGACTTAGAAGCGAAAGTTTTAAAGTTAGAAGCTGAGTTACAATTAGAACGAGAAAAGAATGCAGCTAAAATACAGATGGAGGCTATGAAAGATGGATGAGTTGTTAGCTTCTATTAGACCAATAAATCCAGCTGCATTCGGTGGCTTGCCTCAAGGACAACCACCTCAACAAGGAAACCAACCGTTTGACGCAAACCAATACCTGATGCAAAAAGTAATGGAGATTCGCCAGAAAATGAATAAAGGCGAGCTAGGTGCACTTGGTAATGTCATGGCAGCAATGCCACCACCGCAACAGCAAGGAGCACCAGCAGCATGAATTATGGAGCATTAAGTTCTATCCCCAGAGAAACGACTATTGGTGGTCAGCCACATATGTTGGCATATATTAATCCCAAAGAGGAGAGTCTTATTCAAGAATACAGAGGCAACTTACCTCCTTTTGCTGGTCCTGATGGTGTTCCTGCTTATTTCTTTTTTGGAGGAAGTAGTGGATGGGGTGGAGGAGGTGGATCGTCTGCTAGCTCTAGCAATGACGATGATGACGATGATGATGGTGGTGGATTTTTTTCTAGCATAGGCAATGCAATATCTAGTGTTGGTTCGGCGATTAGCAACACGGTCAGTTCAACAGTTGATTTTGTTAGCGACGCTGGGAGCGCAGCTGTCGAGACGATTTCTAATGTTGCTTCTAATATTGGTTCAGCAGCTGCTGACACTGTTACAGAAATTGCAACTCTTGGTTCAGCTGACACAGAGACTTACAATCCTGATACAGCAAATCTTGTTGAGGGAGTCGACTATTGGACAGACCAACAGGGAAATGTTTTCAATAATGTAGAAGACAGAAATGCTTCCGACGAGGCTATAGATGCAGCAAAAGGATTTTTAGATAACAGAGGTATTTATCATCCAACTGCTGCTGCAAGAGATGCAGCGAATGAGCAATATGCTGCTGAAGATGCTGCTAAAAACGATAATACATTAATAGAAAGTGTTGCAAACTTTTTAACTCCTGGAGACGGAACAACATATATAGACAGTGTTCTTGTTCCTGACGAGTTAGGAATAGAAGCAACAGTTGGTGCAAATCCAGGATCATCTTACGATGCTGAGACAGGCAAAATAACAGGATCTGATGGCAGTACAATAAAAATTGGCACAAATGTAAATGCTGACGACATTACATCAAGTCTATATGCTGAGTTACTTCCTGGAGGCAGTGCAGGAAGTTATGAGGACTTTATAACTAGATATGATGCAACATCAAAAGCAGCTGCATTAGACCCATATGGCTCAACAACTGCTACAGGTTTTATAGTGAACGAAGGTTTCACAGCAGACCTAGATGGCGATGGTGTTCCAGAAACTTATGAGTCTGGTGGAAGCTATACTGTAAACACAGATGGTTCGGTTGTTGTCGCAGGAAGCGAAGGAGACACCACTGGTGGTTTGAGTCTTCTGGGAGAGAGCATGATAGATCTTGGTCTAGCAGATCCCGTGGACGACGATGGCTCCAATATAACTGCAGGCATGACTGATTTAACAGACCTTGGTGGTGGTGATCCTGATGGTATTTTTGGTGGTGAAGGTGTAACTGGTAATATTTTTACTGGCGGTGGTGCACAACCTTACTCGACAGATATTTTTGGAACCAGAGACGTAATGGGCGATTTTTATGGTGGTCGTTCAGGAGGGATGTGGGACAGATTCTTAGGAAGCTATTTAACAAGGTTCGGTTATTCCCCAGAAGGATTCGACGAGATGGTTCGCAAAGTTGAAAACCCAGATGGCACTGTAAGCTTTTTCGGTGCTGATGGTCAGCTTATAAATCCTGAGTCTATCGGCTCTAATTATAGGCTTACTGGCGACCCAACAACTCTTAAGATAGGAGAAGAGCAAGTTAAGATCGGCTCGCAAGATTATGATGCGCAGGGCAATTTACTTTCTACAAATTACACAGCTGCATATGATCCTGAATTAGACACAAATATTTTAGCACAAGGATAATAGAATGGCAGACCAAACAGAACAAATGAATAGGCTTTTATCAGCAGAATCAAAAATGCCTGCTGATCAGATGGAAATGTCTTATGATGTTGACGGGAAGGCAGTAAGCATGAAACCGTCGGAAATGGATGCAGCTAGGGCAAGTGGCGAAATACAAATGATTAGCAATGCCCAGATGGGTCTTATGGAAATGGATCCAGCAGGATCTAAAGACATTATAGACGGTTTAGAAATGACAAAGCAAAAAGTTATGGCTGGCGGTGCATTAACAGAAGGAGAGTCTTCTGGCATTATGGCTATTTTACAAAGTCTTGGTGGTGCACTTCGTGGATTAATGGGTGGTGGTGAGAAAGGAACATACATGGTTGATGGCAAACCAGTAGAGATGACTGAGCGAGAAATGATGGGAGCAAGAAATGCTGGCATTATAGTTCAGGATGTAGAGTCCGGAATTAGAGACATGGAAATGAATCGATAGGAGGTTAATATGGCTGAAGTAAATGTAGAAAATATGGAAGAGAATGCTGAGCTTTTTATGGAGAAAATGGGTTTTGCTCACGACTCTGAAGGTTTAGAACTTTCCGACGACCAACTTGTAAATTTTTTATTGCTTTGCCACCATATGCAATATGGCGTTGGCGAAGAAGAGGAAATGATGGAAGAAGATCATGGTTCGGATGTTAAAGTCAAAATTATGAAAGTTGGCTCTGGTGGCGACGTTCATGAAATGATGAATCAGATCTTAGGAGGCTAATATGCCGAAACCAAAAGGAAGTAAGTCATATTCCCCAAAGCAGAAAAAACTTGCTGCTATTGCGAAACCTCGTAATAAAATCACAGGTGCCGATTTTAAAAAGCTTAAAAAGAGGAAAAAATAATGGCTAAAAAACCAGGATTATATGCAAATATTCATGCCAAACGAAAAAGAATTAAGGCTGGCTCTGGGGAGAAAATGCGTAAAAAAGGTGCTAAAGGTGCTCCGACCGCAGCTCAATTTAAAGCTGCAGCAAAAACAGCCAAGAAACCGAAAAGGAAAAAGTAATGGCTAAAAAAGCAGTTGAAGCACCTAAAGGATATCATTGGATGAAGTCTGGTGCAGGGTTTAAGCTAATGAAAAACCCACCAACAGGTTATAAACCACACAAAGGTGCTAGCAAAAAAGCATCTTTCGAAGTGCAAAAGGTTCATAAGAAGTAATGGCTAAATATAAAGGCAAGTCTGTAAAACTCAATAAGCCTCGCAGGATTCGTAAAGGAGAAACGAGCTATGGCAAAAAGAAGTCGGTTGTGTATGTTATGGATGGCGATAAAGTGAAGCGTGTTACCTTCGGCGACCCTAATATGCGTATTAAGAAAAATCAAAAAGGACGCAGGAGTAATTTTAGAGCAAGACATAATTGCGACAATCCTGGACCAAAAACAAAGGCACGATATTGGTCGTGTAAGGCTTGGTAATGGATGCAATGCCAAAAGTTAGTATTGCTGTTGTAGGTGTCGTGATTGCCCAGATCGGTGGCTTTATCTGGTGGACAGCACAACAAGCAAGTACAATAGCAAACCTTGAAGAAACAGTGAGTGTACTGACTGTTGAAAACAATGCTACCGACAGGACAAATCTAATTCGTGATGTTGAACATAATACGGAACAAATAGATGATATGATCGATATCCTTGCTGAAATATACGAGGACATGGAAGATGCGGACAACGATATATGGGAAGAAATTGATATAGTTCATGAAGATGTTGGTGGCATGGCTTCTCATATGATGGAAATCATTAAAATTCAGGCTCGTGTTAAGGCTCTAGAAAGCACGTTGCAATATTTAACAAGATCACCGATGCACCCAGACCAAAAACAGACTGCTAGATAATGGAACAAACGATAGAAACTTTTACTGGGACAAAAAACATCACCATTAGCGAAGGTGGTGGCATGAGTGATGTAGAAGCTGGAATAGAATTTATTTACCACATGCGTGAGCATTTAGTCGATATTGGTGTTGCCACAATTTTTGGACTTGTCGTTTATGCTGCTGTCTTATACATTAATAAAAAGATAAAAGGTTAATTATGGGTGCTAAAGCGAAAATTGTAGAATCCGCTGTTGATGCTTTAGGCAAACCAATTGGTGCATTGGCCGATTACTTAAAAGAGTTCGATCCGAGGACTTTTTATCATGGTTCTATAAGCCCAGACATTAAAGAGTTTGGTTCGAGGGAGGATTTTATTCATTTTGGCTCCCCAGATGCTGCTCAGCAAAGACTAGAAGATATGAGGTTTATGGAAGATCAAGGTGCTGTTGATGATGTTGTCGGCTCTATTTATCCTGTTAAATTGAGAGCTACAAACTCTTTGCCTTTAAAAGAGGAAAAAACAAGCGGTTTTTACAAATGGAAGGGATGGAATGTTGATGACATATGGGACAGAATCTCTATGGATCTTGGAATAACAGGAGTTACTGGACCGACGAAAAAGAAAAAATTAATTGCAAAAGAAAAATACAATGTTTCTCCTGAAGAGATTGAAACAGCTAAAAAAGTTCATATAACAGAAGGGATTAATCAAGAAACAGGAAAGCCTTACAGATTTAGAAAAGTTTTTTGGAAACAAGAAAATTTTGAGTTTGATGGAGTTCCTTTTGGTAAAGCAGATGAACTGTACGAAGGTGGTAAAAAACAATGGCTGATTGACTTTTTAGCTTCTAAAGGTTATGACAGCATAGAATATGTAAACAAAGTTGAAGATCCTGGATCAATTAGTAAAATAGTTTTTGAACCAGAGCAAATAAGATCTCCTTTTGCTAAATTCGACCCAAGTAAAAGAAAAAGTGGAAATATACTCGCATCAGTTCCAGCAGCAGCAGGATCATTAGGTGCATTAGGAGCGATGGATGGCACGAGCAGCGATTAAAAAAGTAGCACAAGCAGAAATAAGAGCTGCAAAAAGCTTTTTAGAGCGCAGAGGGATTAAGTCTGACGAGATCTCTCCTAAAGAGTTCGCTAAAGCTGCAAAAGAACTAGACAAAAGCTTTATGGAAACTTTGAGAATATTAGCTCGTGAACTTTCNGGAGGNCAGGTNTAATGGNNGANNNTTNNGANGAAGGNANAAANGCTGCATCNAAAGCTGAATTTATAACTGTTCCACCAGATGCAAAATTTTTAAGTGGTCCAACATATAGAGACAAAGTGAGAGGTGCACTAGATTTTATCGGGGTCGACGATAGAGGAAAGAACATGTTAGTTGGGGACTTGCGTGCTGATAATATAATAGACAATATTGGTCTTTTAGATTTAACACCTCTTGCTTTACCGCTCGTTGCGCAAGAANGATCAAGAGCCTTTCAGCGAGGTGACTATGGCCAAGCATTTTTAGACTTAGGATTCGGTGTTGGAGAGATGATTCCTGGAGTAAAACTTTTGAAACAACCAGTTAAAAATTTTCTCGGCTCTCTTGCTTCTAAATTTTCAAAGTCGACAGATGAATTAGGTTCTTTGCCAACTGACGAGTCAAGAAGAACTTTTATGGCAGGTGCTGCTTCTACACCAGTCGTCGCAGGAACTTTAGGTGATTTGCCTATTGCAAAAATGATAGACGATGCTGCACCTATAGCTAAAAAAATTCCAGTTCCTATAAATTTAAGAAGCCTCAGTTCTTTTAGAAAAAGAATGGACGAGGCAGTTGATATGGCGATGGATGAAGGAAGAGAGTTTGACTCAGAGCTTATAGAAACAATGGACACCAATGAGTTTATGGAAGAAATTATAGATTCAGAGATGGGAAGCGTTGAAGACTTCGAAGGAAGTTTTTTAGAACAAATTATAGATGAAATTAAAAAAACTTCTCCTGAGTCAACTGATCAGGAAATATTTGACACCCTTTCCGAGTCTATATCTGATCTTGATGAATTGATTCCAACATCTAAATTGAATTATAAGGCTAGTGAATAATGGGCAAAGGCAGGATATTAGCTGAACTAGGGGACGAAGCCTTTAGATGGGTGGCTTCTTTGGCGAGTAAGCTAGGAAAGCCAGCTGACGAACTTGCTGAACGAATGGGAGAAAAATTAATAAATTTAGAAAAAGAGTTTCCGGAAGCATTTAGTCTTTACGAGCCAACTGCACTTTTACAAGGTTTAGAGCAAGCCAATAAAGGTCAGGCTGACTTGGCAATAATAAAGCCAGAAACATTTAGAAAAATTGCTGCCCAAATAGATACAGCAGACCCAGATATTGCAAAACAAATGCAACAAACAGTTGAACAGTATGCTGCTGAGATAGAGTCTGGCATTCCTTTAACTAATCCTGAAGACAACATTCCTTTTTTAGAATATATGGTTCCGAAAGAAAATGTTGCTCAGTTCGTTGGGCATGACGGTCGTCATAGAAATAGAGCCATGGAACTACTTGGAGCTTTACAATCACTAGTTAAAGTTACACCATATTTTAGAGGTCAGCAGGTGATGAGTAAAACAGGAAAACCTTCGGATGTTTATACCGAAGTGAGTCCTATGCAGATGGAAGGCGAAGGTGGCAAAAAAATAGGAAGCTCAAAAGACCTATTTAAATTTTTGTCTATGTTTGGTGCTTTGCCTTTTATTCCACGAGGCGAAGATGATGAACAGAGCGGGATTTAGTAAACTAATGAAAGGAGGCAAGTCGATGTATGGTAAAAAGAAGCCTATGAAGAAAATGGCTATGAAAGGCAAGAAAAAGCCTATGGCCAAAAAGAAAAAATCAATGAAAAAGAAAGGATATTAATGTCAGATGAAAAGAAGGATGTTACCATTTTTGTAACTGGCGTTTCTATGTCAGGAGGTGTCAAAAATGACGGTAACAGATCTACTCAATCAGATAAAAAAGAATCTGAGGGAGAAAAGGCTAGAAATAGCTGAAAGTTTGATTCAAGGTCGGGTCTCCGACTTTGAGTCATACCAAAAGAACGTCGGTATTGCGGAAGGTTTAGAACAAGCTTCTGAGATAATCGATGAAACATTAAAAAAACTAGAAGAGGATGATTAGCATGTCTCATCAGCATGAATATAAAGACGAATCAACAGATTCAACGGTCACATCTGACCAATTACCAGTTCCCCTGAATTGGAAAGTTTTAGTTCAACCCCATCAAGTGCAAATGAAAACGAAAGGTGGAATACATCTGCCGAGCGTTTCTAAAGACAATGAGGAGTATTTAACTGCTCATGGTCGAATTGCAGCTATGGGTGATCTTGCTTTCAGAGACAGAGACTCTGGTGCAGCTTGGAAAATGAATACACCCCAAACTGGCAATCGAGTTACTTATGGCAAATATGCTGGCCAGAAAGTAACAATTAATGGTGTTAGATTTCTTTTGTTAAATGACGATGAATTAACGTCTATTTTGCCAGAAGATGTCGAAGTCACCGCATATTTAGCGACATAACTTGGAAGGACGCTACCATGGCAAATGAAGATGTAGTTCAAGAAATNGAAGAAGAAATCAAAAAGGCAAAAGGCGAGCCTGAAGATTTCGAAATAGAAATAACTGACGATCCTAAAGAAGAGGCGAAAGATGTTGCCGAAGAAAAGCAGGAGGCAAAAAAAGAGACCGAACAAGAGGACGATTATGGTCCAAAAGTTCAAAAACGAATTAAAAAACTTGTAGATCAAAGGCGAGAAGCAGAATTAGAAACTCGTCGTATACAAGAGCAAAATGCACAATTAGAGGCAAGGCTGTCTCGTTTGGAGCAAGGTTCAGTTAAAAGCAATGAAGAAGCTTTTAATCAACGCTATGCCCAAACTAAGGCTGCATTGACCAAAGCAGTTGAAGAAGGTGATACTGAAGCTCAAGTAAATTTCCAAGAGCAGATGGCAGATATGCGTGCTGCGATGCGAATTGCTGACTTGCAAAAGCAACAACGTGCTCAGCGAGCTGCATCACCAACAGTTGGCAGAGCTCAGCAAGTTGCGCAGAATCCAGCACCTAAAAAAGCAATGGACTGGTGGGAAAAGAATCGTTGGTTCAATTCTGCTGGTTTTGAGCGAGAAACTGCTGCTGCAAGGTCTATAGATGTTCAACTTGATATAGAAGGATATGACAAAGATTCCGACGAATATTATGAGGTTCTTAATAATCGTTTACAAAAAGTGTTTCCTGAGTTACAATCAGGATCAAGTCCGTCTAAGACAAGAACAAAAAGTAGACAACCAGTTGCGCCAACTACAGGCGGTTCATCTTATAAGGGCAATAGAGTGCGTATGTCACAGGAACAACTTAGGATGGCTCGTGAACTTGGAATTACAACAGAGGCAGGTCTCAAACAATACGAGGCTGAAATCAAAAGACAGCAAAGGAACCAGTCATGACTGAGAAAAGAAACGTGCGTGCGAACGAAACTCGAACTTCCACCAGAGATGAGCAATCTCGCCCAGATACTGCGTGGAAACCACCATCATTGTTGGATGCTCCAGAACCTCGTCCAGGATACACCCAACGATGGATTGCTACCTCGATTCAGGGTAAAGAAACCCCAGATAACGTGTATAAACGTATGCGTGAAGGCTGGGAACCTCGCAAAGCTGACACTGTGAAAGAGAAGTTGTTTCCGACTATCAATCATGGTCAGTGGGCAGGATCAATTGGAATTGAAGGAATGTTACTTTGTGAAATGCCAGTAGAAAAGCATAGAGCAATGAAAGATTATTACCACAATCGTAGCGTTGAAGCTAATGAGTCAATTGCAGGAGACCTTGAGGCATTAGGACGAAAAACAGGACAACCTATCTATCAAGATAGGAAGTCTTCAATGAGCCGTGGCAGGGATCTCTCTGTTATGGAAGATTAAACTTTACGCTGAAAGGAGCGAATAATGGCTAATGTTGATGCAGCCTTTGGGTTTGTCCCAGTTCGCCATATGAGTGGTAATATTCCTCGTGCTAACAAGTACACTATTGCTAGTGGTCTTGCCGAGAACATCTTTACAGGTGACTTGGTGATTCTGATTAACACTGGTTTGCTTACNCCGCACAGTGCAACAGAGACCAATAATATTGGTGTCTTTGCTGGAGTATCTTATACCGCATCAGATGGTTCATACGTTTATAGTGAGTATTGGCCTTCAGGCACTACTGCTACAGACATCATCGCATATGTATATGATGATCCATATACTGTGTTTAAAGTACAGTCCGCAGGATCACCTGCTCAGACAAATATCGGTAATTGTGCCGATGTTGTTGCTGGAGCAGGATCTACTGTGACTGGTCAATCAGGTTTCGAAATCTCTGGAACAATGGCAGCTGGTACTGCTACTTGTAAGATCATCGCTCTTTACGATGCGCCAGACAATGCTTTCGGAGCCAACGCTGTCATGGAAGTGCTTATAAATGAGCACATTCTAAAAGATGGCGCAGGCATATAGGAGGGTATGAATAATGGCTATGAATAGAGCACAATTTGCTAAAATGCTCGAGCCAGGACTGAATACTCTTTTCGGTCTTGAATACGACAGCTATCCACCAGAATATGCAGCAGTCTTTTCTTCGAATACTTCTAATCGAGCATTTGAAGAAGATGTATTGTTGCAAGGTTTTGGCTCAGCACCAACTAAAAACGAAGGTGCTGCTGTTTCATACGATACTGGTAGTCAACAATGGACTGCACGTTATCAGCATGAAACTATTGCTTTGGCATTCTCAATTACTGAGGAAGCTGAAGAGGATGGTCAATATGGTTCGATTGCATCACGCTACACTAAAGCACTTGCACGCTCAATGGCTTCTACTAAAGAAATCAAAGCTGCTAATGTTTTAAACAATGCACAAACAGCTGGCTTTACAGGTGGTGACGGTGTTGTACTTCTAAGTGCATCTCACCCAACTACAAACGGAAACCAGTCTAATGTGTTGGCAACTGCTGCAGACCTTTCTGAGACTTCACTTGAGTCTATCCTTATCCAGATTGCGGATATGAAAGACGATCGTGGTCTTCGAGTCGCTGCTCAAGGTACACAGTTGATTATTCCAACTGCTTATACCTTTACAGCAGAGCGTTTGTTAGAATCACAGCTTCGCACTGGTACATCTGACAACGATATCAATGCTATCAAGTCTGGCGGTTATCTGCCAAAAGGATATCATGTGATGCGTCGTTTGACCGACTCAGATGCGTTCTTTGTTCAGACAGATGTTCCTGATGGTTTGAAAATGTTCCAGCGTTCGCCTNTGAAAAAAGGCATGGAAGGTGACTTCGAAACTGGTAATGTTCGCTACAAAGTGCGTGAGCGTTATTCATTCGGTTTCACTGACTGGCGTGGAATTTTCGGCACAGAAGGTGCTGCATAAAAATTATGGAGGGGAGCTTGTCTCCCCTTCTTATTATCAACTTGACAGCGAAAGCTGACTCTAGCCACGACAAGGAGATATAACATGGCTAATTCGACATTCACAGGACCAGTTCGTTCTGAAAGTACACTAAAAACAGTTAGCAAAAATGCTACAACTGGTACAATTACTGAAGTAACAACACTTGGTGATGCACCAGTAAGTCTTGCAGATGCAGACGTAACTCTTACAAACGCAACTCACAGTGGAAGAATTTTGCTTGTCCCAGATGGAGGTCAAGACAATACTTACACACTGCCAGCACCAATCGCTGGTTCTGTATTTAGGTTTGTGTATGCAGGTGGTGCAGCTGATGCAACCGATGCAATAATTGTAACTCCAGGAAATACTAATTTTTATGTTGGTGGAGTAACATTTTTAGATAGTGACAACGAAGTAAGTTCAGTATTCTCTGATGGTGATTCAAACAGCAGCATTCAGATAAATGTTCCTGCTGGTTTCGATATTACAATCATTGGTAAAGACTCTACAAACTATCAAATTTTTGGTAATGTTACAAGTGCAACAGCACCTGCATTTGCTGATCAGTAATAGAGGATTTTAATTAGGTGAGGGAAACCTCACCTATAATTTAGGAGAAATTAATGGCAGATCTTACGACGTCAACAAAAATTTCAGAAAGTTCTCGTGAAGTTGTTTATGCTTTTCAGTATCAGTATGTCGACACAGGCGATGAAAGTGCAGTTTTAAAAATAGATGTTTCTGGATTAACAGCTGATGCAAATGGTAATGCTTGCACAGGAATTAGAATTGCAGAGTGTTGGTGGGTTATCAAAGCAATGACTGTTGAGGTTCTTGCAGATGCTGACACAGATATAATAATCATGCATCTTGACGAGGGTCAATCTGGATACCAAGACTTTTCTAAGTTCGGTGGCTTACCAACAAGCTCAAGTTATGGTGCCAATGGAACTGGTGATATTAAATTTACAACAACTGGTGCTGGTGCAGCAGGTGATGCGTATCAAGTTGTTATCAGAGGGATTAAACAGTATTAATGGCACTTTCCGGAACAGTAGCATTTAGACCGAATGTTGAAGAGGTAATAACTGAAGCCTATGAGCGTTGTGGAATAGATCCGCAAACTCGAACAGGAGATCAGGCAGTTTCCGCTCGGCGAAGTTTAAATTTATTGTTTTCGGAATTTGCGAATAGAGGCATTAATTATTGGGCAGTCACTCAAAACACTCTAACATTGGCTGACGGAACAACCTCTTATACCTTACCAGCAGGAACAATAGACATTATCGATGCTGTAATAAGAGAAAATTCGACAGACCAAATAATAAATCGAGTTACAATATCCGAATACAACCAGATCCCGAATAAAACAACTGAGGGCAAGCCAAGTCAATACATGATTGATAAACAATATACTCCTGTTATTTATTTCTGGAATGTTCCTGACAAAACATATACTTTAAATTATTGGGCAGTGAATCAACTCGATGATATAACAGCTTCTAATCAAGATACAGATGTTCCTTATCGTTGGAGCGACTGTATCTCTGCTGGACTTGCAGCCAAGTTATCTATTAAATATGCACCTGATAGATTTCAATTATTGAATGAACTTTATGAAAGAGCTTTTAATTTTGCAGCCTCTTCAGACAATGATGGTGTCAGTTTAAGGGTTCAACCAACAGCGTTGAATTTGGTTTGATATGGCGAGATATGCTTCAGGAAAACACTCAAAAGCGATATGTGACATAAGTGGTTTTGAATTATCTTACAAGGATCTTAGAACAACTTGGAAAGGTTTAAGAGTCAGTCCTGAGGAGTTCGATATTAAACAACCTCAATTGACTCCAGTCAAAAATATCAAGGTAACAACTTCTTTATTTGAGTCTAGACCAGACAATGATGCTGAATCAGTTATTTTTAAAGTTGGATATAATTATAATATATTTTTAGACAGAAACCAGATAAAAAACATAGGAATTTCTTCTTCTGGAAATATTGGTTTTGTTTCAGTGGTGGTCGAATAATGCCAAAATATGCAAAAGGAACAAAATCTTATGGTATAAGCGACCGAGGTGGCCAAAGAGTAAGATATACTCAGCTCAAGACCACTTGGGATGGTTTGCGTGTTGCACCAGACGAGTGGGAACCAAAGCACCCACAACTTACTCCTGCAAAAAATGTTATAGATGCTCAGCAACTTTTTCAACCAAGGTCGACTGGACAAAGAAAAGAAGATGTCGTTATATATATCGGATATGCTTTTGATCCATTTACACCGATACAAGAAAGACCACCAGTCGGCTGTGCTGGGCATGGAAACTCTGGTTTAATAGACAGACCAGATCTTTTACAAAATGTTACTGTAAATGCAACAGGTTCTGCTGGAACAGGTGCGGTTGGCAGCGAGACTCCTCAGTCGATACCTGTTGCAGCAGGTGTTCCTGGAATCGGTGGTGTTTCAGTTCAGACCCAAGTTTCTTATGTAGGTTATTCTGTAACTGTTGCTCCAGGATCAGGAGATAGATTTTATATTGATTCTGTTCTTCAGCAACAACTTTATTTGCAAGAAGGTCAAACATATAGATTCGATCAGTCAGATTCTTCTAACTTAGGCAATGCATTTAGATTTAGCACAACTTCGGGAGGCACTCACAGCGGAGGTTCTGAATATACCACAGGAGTAACAACCAATGGAACTCCTGGATTTCCTAGTGCTTACACAGAAATCACTGTTGGTTCAAGTGCACCAACATTAAATTATTATTCTGAACAGAATGATGAGTTGGGTGGGACTGCTTTCACACCAGCTTCTGGAACAATTTCTTTTAGCATTACTGTTGCGAATCCAGGAAGTGGCAATAAATATTATATCGACACTGGTGGTCCTGCTCCGACAGTAAGCATGACAGAAACAAAAACATATAGATTCGACCAGTCTGATTCTTCTAATAGTGGTCATCCTTTAAGGTTCTCAACAACTTCTGGTGGTTCTCATAGTGGTGGTTCAGAGTATACAACTGGGGTTACAACTAATGGCACTCCAGGAAGTTCAGGAGCATACACCGAAATAACAGTTGCAGCAAGTGCACCGACACTTTACTATTATTGCACAAGCCATTCAGGCATGGGTGGTCAGATTAATACTTTAGGAGCTACCCCAGCATCATCTCCTGGAATAACTCTTGACCAAGAGTTTAATGCAACAGGCTTGGCTGGCACTGGTGCTGTCGGCACAGAAGCATTTGAACTTTCTATATCTGAAGCAGGAGTTGCAGGAACTGGAGCAGTTGGAACAGAAGTTGTTGAAGCTATTATAAATGAAACAGGAGTTGCAGGAACTGGAGCAGTAGGTAATCATGGCGAATCAAATGATGAAGTCATACAAATTTCTATTCCTGAAGCTGGACTTGGTGGTACAGGTGGTGTTGGGAATGAAGTTGGTCTTGGGGCTGCAGTTGAAACAGGTGTTGGTGGAACTGGTGGTGTTGGGAATGCTACTAATGTATTGGTCAATCAAGGCTGGGGTGAAAATGGTTGGAATGAAGGAGCTTGGGGTCAATAATGAGCTACACGACGTTAAAAGCTAATATACAAAATTTTATGGAAGATGATTCTACAGAATTAACAGCTTCTATAGATGTTATAATTGCTCAGGCTGAAGAGATGGTTTTTCAAAGGTTGCCTAATCTTCCTTGTTTCAGAAATGTAACAACAGGAAATCTTGTCGTCGGGACTTCTGATTATACAGTTGCTTCGGCAAGAATGATAAGGCAATTTTCAGTTACCGATAGCAGCAGCAATGTTAATTATTTGAATCATAGGATTGATTCTTATTTAAGGGATTATTGGCCAAATTCTAGTACAACTGGAACACCAATCATGTATAGCACGAAAAACGCAGGGACATCTGGGACAGTTGTAACTCTGGCTCCGACACCTAGTGCGACTCTTGCTTATCAAGTCGACTTTATTGCTCCGGAAACAGGACTTTCTTCTAGCAATGCAAATACTTGGGTCGATACAAATGCTCCTGCGGTTTTATTAGCAGCAGCACTTTATGAAACTTCTGCTTTCCTTAAAGCTGGAGAAACGCTAAAACTATATAAAACGCAATTTGATGAGGCTGTTCAGTTGTTCGTTCAAGAGATGAGCAGAGACTATGCAGCAGAATATAACGGAGGTATATAATCATGGCAATAACTCAAGCAATGTGCACATTGTTTAAAAAGGATGCTTTACTAGGTGACCATCATCTAGACTCAGATGACATCTACATAGCACTCTACACCAGCTCAGCGAGTTTGGGTGCAGCAACAGACGGATATGTAACATCTGGTGAAGTTGCTAACGGAAATGGATACACCACCGCAGGTGTTGCTCTTTCAAATAAAGCTGTTACAGAAAACAGCACAAGTGGTGTTTTTGATGCAGACGACCCAGAGTGGACATCAGCTACATTTACAGCACGAGGTGCATTAATTTATAACAAAACGCTGGGTGATGCTTCATCGAACGCTAGAGGTGCAATAGCGGTCTTGGACTTCGGTGGTGATTTCACAGTTTCAGGAGGAACTTTTAAGATCGTTTTCCCTGCAGCAACAGCGAGCAACGCAATAGTAAGGATCGACTGATATGGCAATTACCTATGTAAATGATCTCCGACTCAGTGAGATGGGAACTGGTGACAACTCAGGTACATGGGGAACTGTCACTAATACGAACTTAGAATTAATTGGAGAGGCTCTAGGTTTTGGCACAGAAGCCATAACCACAAATGCTGACACACATACTTCAACTATGGCTGATGGCTCTACAGATCCTGTCAGAGCGATGTATGTTAAATATACAGGTGCATTAGATTCGGACTGTACAGTAACTATTGGACCAAATACTGTTAATAAATTTTATTATATAGAAAATGCAACAACTGATTCTGGATCGAGTGGTCCTTACAATTTAATTATTAGTCAAGGATCAGGAGCGAATGTAACTGTTCCAAATGGCCAAACAAAGGCTCTTTATTTAGATGGTGCAGGAAGTGGTGCTGCTGTTGTAGATGCGTTTAGTAATCTTTCACTTTCAAATATTTCTACAAGTACAGCAGGTACATCTAACTTTAGAGCAGGTATAAATGCAGGTGATGCAATATCCTCTGGCGGTAACTACAATGTGGTCATAGGTGATGAAGCAGGTACTGCTTTGACTACAGGTGACAATAATGTTGCTGTTGGTTATGAAGCACTAGCTACAGAAGATGGTAATGGAGACAACGTAGCTATTGGTTATCAATCTTTAAAAACACTTAACGCAGGTGCAGATGGCTTTAATACTGCTGTTGGTTATCTTTCAGGTACGGCAGTCACAACAGGCATACAAAACACACTTATAGGTTCTGAAGCAGGTGATGCCTTGACGACAGGCTCTAGAAATGTAGCAGTCGGTAGAAATTCACTTAGTGCAGATACTCTAGGCAGTAGATCAACAGCTTTAGGAAGAAACTCATTAGCAAGTCAAAATTTTACCACTGCTACAGATAGTAATAATGTTGCAGTAGGTTACAATTCGGGTTCATCAGTCACAACAGGTGTAAGTAACACTTTAGTTGGCTCTAATGCAGGTGATGCTTTAACGACTGGTGATAATAATGTGGCTATTGGTTTTGAAGCTTTATCAACTGAAGATGCTAACGGTGACAATGTAGCCGTAGGTTACAGAGCATTAAAAGATCTCAATGCAGGATCAGATAGTTTCCAAACTAGCGTTGGTTATCAGGCAGGAATGTCGGTAACCACAGGAATAAGAAACACTCTTATAGGGGGTTTAGTTGGAGATGCTCTTACTCAAGGTGCTCAGAATACAGCTTTAGGTTATGGAGTTTTAAGTGGTGATACTCTAGGTAGTAAAAGTGTTGGGATTGGGTATGAAGTTCTTGGAAGTCAAAATTTTACCACAGCAACTGATAGTCATAATACTGCGGTAGGCCATGCTGCAGGAAACGCAGTCACAACAGGTACACAAAATACTTTTATAGGTTCAGCAGCAGGAGATGCTGTTACTGATGCTGATTGGAATGTAGCCCTTGGTTATAGGTCATTAAGCTCAAATACAGTAGGTAGTAAATCTGTTGCTCTTGGTGCTTACGCTCTAGATGTACAGAATCCAGCTACGGCTACTGATATGCTTAACGTAGCTGTAGGACATTACGCAGGTCAATCAATGACCACAGGTACAAGAAATACTATTGTCGGTGCAATAGCATTAGACAATGAGCAAGTAGGTAGTCGTTCTGTAGCAGTTGGTTATGCTGCATTAAGTTCGCAACAGTTTACAACTGCAAATAATGTTTACAATACAGCCGTTGGTTATGAGGCAGGTGCGAATATTACTAATGGTAAAAATAGCACCCTCATAGGTGCTCTTGCAGGAAATGATTACACAACAGGTGGTAGTAATACAGCGATTGGTACTTCTGCTTTAAGTAACGATACTAAAGGAAGTAGAAATATTGCTATAGGTAATGGCTCACTTGCATCACAGAATTTTACGACTTCTACCAATTCTTACAATGTAGCGATTGGTTACGATGCAGGTAACGATATCACAACAGGACTACAAAATACCCTTATAGGTAATATAGCAGGTGATGCTTTAACTGATGCAGACTATAATACAGCAGTGGGTTATGCTGCTTTAAGTTCAGATACTCTTGGTAGCAGATCAACGGCTTTAGGTACACAAGCATTAGTTACTCAAAATTTCACAACAGCCAGTAACAGCTACAACGTGGCTTTAGGTTTTCAAGCAGGATACGGTGTTACAACAGGTCAATATAATACTTTAGTAGGTGGTTTGGCAGGAGATGCCATAACAACTGGTGGTAACAATATTGCTATTGGTCTTGAAGCTCTTGGAGCAGAAACAGTAGGGTCTAGAAGTGTAGCAATAGGAAGCAATGCCTTAGTTGCTCAAAACTTTACTACAGCTACTAATGTTTATAATGTAGCGATAGGTTACTCAGCAGGTTCTTCAGTTACGACAGGCCAAAACAACACGATTATAGGTGGCCTTGCAGGTGATGCTGTAACTACTGGTGATTTAAATACCTTTGTTGGTTCTAATGCAGGCTCAGCATGTACAACTGTAAATGATAACACTTTTGTTGGTGCTTTCTGTGGAGATGCAGCCACTTCTGGGGAAAACACTGGTGTTGGTTCTGGTGCTTTGGGTGGTAGTTTGACAGGAGATCAAAATGTTGCCGTAGGACACGATGCAGGTAATTCTCTTACATCAGGTACAGATAACACCTTTATAGGTCATTTAGCAGGTGTAAGTGCTACTACAACAACAGATTCTACTTTGGTTGGTGAGCAAGCAGGTGGTGGTGCTACCATGACTGGAGATAAAAACACTCTCATTGGTCGTGCTTCTGGTTATGCGATTGCAGGTGGTGAAAATAATGTATGTTTAGGAAATAATGCAGGAAGGGCATCATCGCCTAGTGGTAATATTACTAGTGGCAGTAATAATGTAGTATTAGGTGATGATAATACCACTAGTTTATTTTGTGCTGATACAAGTATTTCTAGCTCAGATTCTAGGGATAAGGCTGATATTACAAACTTCAATATAGGATTAAATTGGATTAAAGATTTACGTCCTGTAACTTATAAATGGGATAAAAGGTCATGGTACGGAACAGAGGAAGAACCCTATGGCACTCCTGACGGAAGTAAAAAGCAAACAAAAGTAAACATAGGATTTTTAGCACAAGAAGCACTTGAAGTAGAAAAGGCAAATGGCTTTGGGGATAGTGCAGACAATATGTTGGTTTGTAATATCACAGAGGATGGCGAAAGATACGGAATGAAGTACGAAAGACTTGTTCCAATTCTTGTAAACGCAGTTAAAGAACTGTCAGCAAAGAACGATGCACTTGAGGCTCGTATAGCAACACTAGAGGGTTAAAATGGACTTAATACAACGAAACTTTCCAAACGTAGGAGTTGTCGAGGGGCAACTCCCAGAGGACGTTGTGGACAACATATGGAAAGTTGTAAACGAGGCACGAGAACAACCAGAAGACATGAAGCCTGAACTCGCAGGTAATATCAGCAAGTCTATTAGGTTGGACGGTGACTCACCTTTACTCAAAGAGTTTGTTAGTGAGCTACTACCTTCGTTTATTAAGAGTCACATTGAGGCTTATGGTGCACCTTGGCGTGAAACTATGCGTGAGGGTGAGGGTTGGAACTTAGAAAGTCTATGGGTAAACTTCCAAAGGCAGCATGAGTTTAATCCACCACATGANCANAGTGGCGTGTATAGNTTTGTAATATGGATGCAGATACCTACGTCCTACGCAGAACAAAAGAAACTTCCTATTTGTGCAAACTCAAATGCAGATAACCACATATCTAACTTTGCATTTAGTTATACGAATACATTGGGCAGAGTATCAACCTTTGCTTACAACATGGAAAAAGAAGCAGAAGGTTACATGGTTATGTTTCCATCAACCATGCTTCATCAGGTGTTTCCCTTTTACGATAGTGATGGGGAACGTATATCAATTTCAGGCAATATAAATATTGCAAATCTAGAAGGAGAAACATAATGGCAAGAGATGCAGATCAAATAGCACAAGACTACGCAGCAATGCTTGGCAGTGTGTCAGTAATTAATAGCGTTATTGCTACACACAATTTAGGTGCAGATGCAACAAATGAAAACTTTGCATATGACCTAACGCATGAAGAAAAGAAAGAGCGTGTAGCTCGAAGCAACGGTTATCTAGTTCACATGAAAGCACTAGATGATTGGGGCAGTGAAAGTTTTACAGAAATAGATAAAGCTATAGCTGCTGCTAATTCTTTCACAGGAGGATAAAATGACTGATGAAAAAGCATCATGAAGCTAGAGGAGCTGAGTCGTAGATTGACTGTTGTAGAAGTTCAATTAGAAGAACGCTGGAAAGAAACAATCCTTAGAATAAAAAGGATAGAGGCTATTCTAATTGGTGGTGCTGGCACGATAATCGTTTTGCTGGCAAGTATGCTCTGGAGAATGTAAATGTACGAATATGCCATCAAAAAAGTTGTTAAGGTTGTAGATGGCGACACGATAGATATTATTATTGACTTGGGTTTCAGTCTTTCTAAAAAAGAAAGAGTAAGGCTCGCTGGAATAGATGCTCCGGAAAGCAGAACTAGAGACCTAAAAGAAAAAGAGTTTGGTCTAGAGACAAAGGCTTTTCTCGCCAGAAGATTAGAAGATGGGATGGCTTCTGGTTTAAAGGTAAAAACTGAAAAAGATGGTAAGTATGGTCGAATGCTCGGCTGGATAATTTGCGGTGAAACGAATATAAATGAAGAGATGGTTTATAGAGGTTATGCTTGGGAGTATGACGGAGGAACCAAGAAAAAAGATCTTGAAGAGTTAAGATCTAAGAGGGTGAAACAATGAGTTTAATTACATCTTTAGTTGGTCCAGTTACAGGATTGCTAGATAAATTTATCGAGGACAAAGATCAAAAAGCTGCACTTGCTCATGAGATTGCAACAATGGGTGAGAAACATGCACAAGAGGCTTTGCTCGCACAACTAGAAATAAACAAAGCAGAGGCTGCAAGTGGCAGTTTATTTAAAGGTGGATGGAGACCTTTTGTTGGTTGGATCTGCGGATTCGCTTTGCTTTACCATTTTATATTATCTCCATTGATTATTTTTATTGTAACACTAACAGGTGCAACAATACCACCTCTTCCTGAGTTCGACATGGGCAGTCTAATGACTGTGCTTTTGGGAATGCTCGGAATTGGTGGTTTAAGAACATATGAGAAACAGAAAGGACTTACCAAATGAGTGATATAGAAATGTTTCATGTTGGCGAGAATGATGAAGGAGAAGAGCTTTATAATCTCCGATATGTAAAAGGTGGCAAAAGTTTACCTACTCCAAGCATGACAAAAGCAGAAGCTTTAGCAAAAATAAACGGAACTGAGGTTGTTGAAGAAACAAAAACTGAGGTTGGTAAAAACTATCATGACATGACGAAAAAAGAATTAGAGCTTTTTATGCGAGAACAAGGTATAGAATTGGATAGAAGAAAAAGCAAAGATGATCTTCTTGACGAGGTTGATAAATTTTTCGAGGTTTAAATTATGAGCGACGCACTAAAATTATTGCAAACTAAATGTGGATGCTCTCCTGATGGTTCATTTGGTCCAAACACAGCTCGTGGTATTGTAAAACACTATGAGCTTTCGCCAGAGCGTGGTGCGCATTTTTTAGGTCAAGTTGTTCATGAAAGTGCATCTTTTAAATTAACGAGAGAAAATCTAAATTATTCCATTGAGGCTATGATGCGTGTTTGGCCAAGCAGATTCCCAACAGAGGAAAGTGCGAAGCCATATGCTAAAAACCCAAAAGCACTAGCCGACAAAGTTTATTCCGGACGCATGGGAAACAAAGAAGGCGAAGGTCACAAGTGGATTGGCAGAGGGTTTTTGCAGTTAACTGGATTTAATAATGTTAGGTCGTTTTCTTCAGACATGCGACTTCCTGAGGTGATGGAAGATCCAACACTTTTAGAAAAAGAATATGCAATGGAAACTGCTCTTTGGTTTTTTAGAAAAAACAACCTTTGGAAAATATGCGACGAAGGTGTCAGTGATGATGTTATTAAAAAACTAACAAAACGAATAAATGGTGGATATACTGGTTTAGATCACCGAATCAAAGAAACTAATAGAATATATGAATGGATTAAAGTATAAATGACACTTCAACTATTACAATTTAATCCAGGAATTGTTAAAGACATAACAAAATATTCTGCTGGGAAAACTGGACCTTTTTGGGTTGATGGTGATCTCGTTCGCTTCCGCAATGGCTATCCCACAAAAATAGGTGGTTGGGAGAAAGAAGAGATAAATTTAGTCGATGCCTCTGGTACAATTACAAGCACAGAAACAACTATTACTGGTGTTGCTCGAGCTATGGTTAATTGGAGAGCAATAACTGATAGCGAAGATAGAATCGCTGTTGGTACTCACAGCCACCTTTACATAATACAAGACCAAGCACTTTATGACATCACACCTCTTAGAGATAAGTCTAACGATGCAACTACCACTAACGAGGCTCTAGATGCCAGCGAAACTGAGATCGACCTTGTAAGTGTCGAGGGTTTTAAAACTGCTGGAACTATAAAAATAAACAGCGAGATTATAACTTACACAGGAATCAGCGGTTTAATTTTAACAGGATGCACAAGAGGAACTAATAGCACCTCAGCTGCAACGCATTCGATTGGAGCTACTGTAACTCAAATTTTAATAAATCCTATTGCTACAACTGACGGAAGCACAACAATAACGATAACAGATGCTGGTCATGGTGCTAAAGAAGGAGACTTTGTTGTAATAACAGGAGCTGCTGCAACAGGTGGTATTGATGCTGACACTCTTAATAGGAAAGCTGGCTACCAAATAACATCTATTGCAACAAATACTTATACAATAACATCACCGACTGCTGCAACTTCAACAGTTTCCGCAGGTGGAGGAAATGCAGTAGCATTCGGCTATCTTGTAGGAATAGACGGAGGACTAGGAACGCAAAGTTCAGATCCAGCACTAGGTTGGGGTGTTGGTGCTTGGGGTGCTGGAACTTGGAACACCGCGAGAGACCCATCTGATTCGGACATTAACTTGACAAATTCTAATTGGACTTTAAATCTCTGGGGAGAAGATCTTATAGCAGTTGTTCGTGGTGGAGGTATTTATTATTGGGATACATCTGGCACTGTTAGCAACAGAGCAGTTTTAGTTTCTTCGCTTTCCGGAGCACTTAGTGTTCCAAGCAGTGCATTAGTTTCAACAGTTTCTTTTCCTGATAGGCATTTTATCGCTGGTGGTGCTCAAGCATATGCTGTTGGTGGTGGTGGAGATGTAGATCCAATGCTCGTTCGTTGGTCTAATCAAGAAGACTTTGCAGACTTTGGACCAACAGCTACAAACACAGCAGGTGATCAAAGACTACAAGTTGGCACTAAAATAGTTGCTATGGTTCCTGCTCGTGAAGAAACAATTATCTCTACAGATGAAGCTATTTATGGCATGACGTTTGTTGGACCACCATTTATATTCAGCTTTAGACTTTTAGCAACTAACTCTGGTGCTGCTGGTTTGCATACAATGATGAATGTTGATGGTGATGTTTTCTGGATGGGTAAACGAAACTTTTTCGTTTACAATGGTGTTGTTAAAGAGCTTCCTTGCTCAGTTCAATATTATGTATTTGACAGAATGCAAACTCGTTATATCGACAAAACCTCCGTTGGTCATAACAAAGAATTTAAAGAAGTTACTTGGTTTTATGTTAGCAACGAGAACTCAGCAGCAACAAACCCTGAGCCAGACAGCTATGTTACTTTTAATTATGCAGAAAATGCTTGGTCTATCGGTTCTATGGACAGAACAGTTTGGTCTGATTCTTTTGGCTCTAGGACAGTTCCTTTTGCATTTGATCCAGATGGTAAACTTTACAATCATGAAACAGGAACAAGCGACAATGGTTCAGCAATGACATCTTTTATAGAAAGCTCAGCAGGAGAAATACCGAACACTGGTAATAGTTTATATTTGATCGATAAAGTTATTCCAGATGTAACTATGACTTCGGACACAACTCTTTCTCTTTTTATAAACACAAGAAAATATCCAAATGCGACCGAAGTTACTAAAGGTCCATTCGATATAACTAACTCAACAACAAAAGTCAGCACAAGAGCTAAAGGTCGGCAGATGAGTTTAAAGCTACAAAGCTCAGGAACTTTAGACGAATGGAGTTTAGGAACATTTAGAATTAACGCAAGAGAGGATGGTTTAAGATGAGCGGTGTTGGTCAGTTAAGATTACCTAGTCCACCTTCAGAATACGACCAAGGATATATGGCTCGTTTGATGAACACTTTGGAGCTAGACAAACAAACGACTTTATTCTCAGCGGATTCTGCGTTAGACAATTTAAAACAGCAAGCAGAAGCAACAGCATGGTTCATGGCATAAATGGCAAATAACTATAAAAATAAAAAAGCAGACCTAACAACAACAGATGCAACTGTACTATACACATGCCCAAATGCCACAACTGGTCTCGTGAAATCTATTCTTGTTTCTGAAGATTCGGGAAATGCAGACACAATAACTGTAACTATTACAGATGCTGCTTCTACTCCAGCAACATTTAGTCTTTTTAAGGTAAAAGCTGTTGGAGCAAATACAACTATTGAATTATTAACAGCACCTCTAGTGGTGCAAGAAAATGAAATTTTAAAGGTAACTGCAGCAACTGCAAATAGACTACATGTTGTGGCCAGTTTGCTAGAAGTAAGCTAAAGGAGGAAACAATGCCACATATTGCAGGACATGCTGAATACGGAGCGAACCCAATAGACGATGGAACGGACGATCCACAAACATTCACATATGACCTTTTTACTTTAAAAAGGAATCCAATAGGCGATGTGTTGGGTGATAGAAAGTTACAAGATGTTTATGGCATCTCTGCTGCTGAAGGTGGTATTCCTTCTTTTAACTTTGTAAATGCGATTGTTTCTGGTCAGAAAACTTATACAGACACAAGTGCTGCTGACAGAGAAATGATGGAGCAATACATCAAAGACTATGAGGCTGCTGGTGGTGCTAAGTCTGGAATGCCAGATCCTAAAGTTATTTTGAAAGAGATCGGATCAACAGTTGCTCCTATTGCTATGNGNGTTGGTGA
>FUFK010717948.1_pt1 | contig 27274 bp, 48 predicted proteins | sample 1021851 | NCBI WGS metagenome assembly FUFK01 (sample SAMEA51879418, study PRJEB19060) | metagenome
AAAGAATTTTAATAAAGTTGCAGTAGTATATAAAAGTGGCGAGTATAAAATGTTTATAAACGGAAGTCAATCAGGCTCAACTAATACTGCAAGTGCTATTTTTTCAAGTGGCACATTAAATACAGTAAATTTTGATTTAGGAAGTGGAAGTTTAGATTTTTACGGAAAAGTAAAAGGTTTAGCAGTATATAACGAAGCATTAACAGATGCACAATTAATAGAATTAACAAGTTAGATATGAAATATAAATTTAAAAATAGAAAAGAAGCTCTACAAAAAGTAGATGCCTTACCGACACCACATTCACATACTATAAAACATTATTTAGAAGATGATGAATATATTGTAGAAATACAATGGAAAGGCGAAATATTATGGAAACCTAAAAAAAAGAAAAAAGATGATAAGAGTGAGTAAATATGAATTTAATTCAGAAGAACAAGCATTAGATAAAATCAATGGTTTACCAAGTGTTAAAGATGAAGATGGTAATGATATACCAAATCATAAACATACGGTTGTAAAACTAGGTAAAATTGTTCTAGAACAAGGAGAATATAATGAAGATGGCGATGAAATCAAAGCGCCTGTACTTTCAGAAAAATATCATGTAGATGTTCTTTGGAAAGATTTACAAGAAGTAGACGAAGATGGTAATATTAGCATTGACCACCCACATGGTTGGAAATCTTATGCTATAGATTTAGATAATGAAGGTATGCATGGTTTTATGGGTATATCTTATCAAGAAAATAAAATGTAATGGCAGAGTTAAATCCAGAAAGCAAATTTAATTTATCTCTAAAAGAGATTGTAGGAGCGATAATTGGCTTATCTAGTTTGTTTGGTATATATTTTACTTTACAAGCTAGTGTTCAATCAAATACAGAGGATATAGAAAACTTAAAATCTGATGGCGTATCTAGTGTTGAATTTCAGTACAAAGATGAATTAGTTAGGAGTACCATTCAACGTATTGAAGAAAAACAAGAAGTCATGGGAGATGATGTTAAAGAGGTAAAAGAACAACTTTCAAAAATAGATGAAAGATTATATCAAATAAGTAAAAATAGATGAGATTATGTGTGATGGTTGCTTTTTTGTGGACATGTGCCACATCTGCACAAGTTGAAATAGTTCAATATAGTGCTGAATTTGTAAAAGACAATGAGGTTTCTCTAAAACCTTTCAAGGCGTATGATGCTAGAACATTATATATGTCGAAGGAGAGTAGTGCCTTTAAAAAACACAATATAAAATATATTCCTACAATTATATTGTTTTATAACGATGAGGAAGTAATGCGAGTAGAATCAGGTATATCCCTTAAACTTCCTGATAATGCAATACAAAGAATTGAAGAAGAAATAGAAGAAATAATAGACAGCAAATTTTAATTATGAGAACACTTATTACATTTATTTTGTTTTTTGTAGTTACACAAACTACATCACAAAACCTGTTTGAGAAAATATACAAAGACTTATTTAAGTACAGCACAATATATATTGCAGGAGACATTGACAATCCTAAAGAACAACCCAAAGATTACTTTGTAAGAACAAATCCTGATGGTGGTTTATATGATGTTCCTGTTGTTGTTGATGGTACAGACTACTACGACTTTGATTATCGTTATGGCTTTGGTATTCGCAAAATTGCAAGGTTTGATTACGAAATAAAAGGCAAACACTACTACGATGGGACAGAAAACAATATAGGACTTTCTGCAAGTAACTCTCCTGTAAGTGGTTTAGAATACACCTTTCACTTTGAGAAAGAAAGGTCGAGAGATGAAATATATAAGAATCATAGATATTTCATAAAACATAGTGGTAAATACCACATGGTAAAAGTAGAGAGTAGAAAACAAGGTAGAGTAGATTTTAACTATCAATCAGCAGAAGCTAGAGCTAAATTGCCTATTGGTAAAAAGTTTAGTTTAAGTGCAGGAATAATATATAGAACACACGAAAGACCTTACGGATATAATCCAATAGAAATATGGTTAAACGAATTAGATGAGGATGGTTTTCCTGTAAACTATTGGTATGAGTTAGGGTTTTTGTATGGTTTTGATGACATCTACTATAATCAAGTAGACGAATTAGGTAATGAAGTATCTGATTGGTATTGGATAAATCCACAGGGACAAATAGTAGCCAATAGTGATTTAGAATTTAGAGAAACAGTATTTACAAACCTAATGAACAGATTCAATAATGAAATATGGAATGAATTAGATTATTTTGGTGTATTATCCCCAGTAGTAGGGTTTGATATATATCATTATAAGAAAAACTTTTGGTTACATGCTTATGGTAGTTATTTATTACCTTACCATAAATATATACAAGGAGATATAGACTTTAGCTACCTCAACAGAAACAATTGGGGATTAGGTGGACTAAAACAAGATGCAGAGGGCGAACAATGGGAGGACTATCAATTAGGAGTTAGTTTTGGTTGGAAGATTAGCAAATCAATAGGTGTATTTGTTGAAGGAGAATACACTAAGTTCTGGGATTCCAAGATATACAATTCAAGCATAGGTTTAAATTTTAGATTATGAGACAAATCACAAAAATCATAGTACATTGTACAGCTACACCAGAGGGTAGAGAAGTTGACGTTGATGAGATAAGAAGATGGCACGTTGACGAGAGAGGTTGGTCAGATGTTGGCTATCACTTTCACATCAAATTAGATGGGGAGTTGCAAGAAGCAAGACCAATAGAAAGAACAGGAAGTCATACTAGAGGACAGAACTATTGCTCTATAGGTATATCATACGCAGGTGGTATGTCTAAAGATATGAAAGAGCCAAAAGATACACGCACACAAGCTCAAAGAGAAACTTTAGTAGACTTATTACACGAATTAAAAGAACAATATCCAAAAGCTAAAATATATGGACATCGGAATTTTAGTTCTAAGGCCTGTCCGAGCTTCGATGCTGCTAGCGAATATGAGTATATAAGTAATATGTGTTAATGGATTTTTCTGTAATACTTTTACTTCCTAATGGTTTTAATCTTGGATTTAATTATTATCCTGCTGACGAAGATTATGAACACGAAGAAATGAATATATATTTATTATTTATACAACTTAAATGGAGATTTTATTATGAGTAAATTTAAAGATAGCAAGATTGGTCAAGTATTATTAGGAGCTGCAAGTATTATCAATCCTACTTTGGGTAATATTTTAAAAGGTGTTACAAGCCCACAGGAAGCAATTGCAGAAATAACTAAGGCTGATGTATCACAAGATGATAAAATCAAATTACAACAATTAATATATGACCAACAAAACAAAGAAATATTAGCAATAACCTCAAGATGGAAAGCAGATAGTATGTCTGATTCATGGTTAAGTAAAAATGTAAGACCATTGGTATTAGTTTGGTGTATTGTTGTTTTTTCTTTTGCAGGTATTTTAGATAGTATTGAAAGTNTTCCTTTTCANATTAANAGTACTTGGAATGATACTTTTGAAAAAGTAATGATGGCAGTCGTGTTAGCTTATTTTGGTGGAAGAACTACAGAAAAAGCAACTAGTTTGTTTAAAAAATAACCCTATATATAATTAATATATATAATTTATATAGTAAGTTGTTTAAGGTATANTTATATTATTTATATATAATATATATATATAGGTAAAATTATAGAATTTTTTTATATCTTTAAAATAAAAATGAATATTTCTATTAAAATAAAAAATTTAGATAATAAAAATGAAAAGTATGATGTAAGTTTAAAAACTTATAAAGAATCTATTACAGGAATATTTAACAAAGAAGATTTAAGATACCTTATAGAAAAAATAGATAATGAAATTATATAATGCCACGTAAAATATCTCGCAAAGGTCTTATACGTAAATTAGATACAGTTTTTAGTAAATATATAAGAACAAGATTAGCTAAAAACGATATAGTTGAATGTGTTACTTGTGGTATAAAAAAAAATTATAAAGAAATGGATGCAGGACATTTTTGTAGTAGAAGGCATTATTCAACGAGATGGGAACCCCAAAATGTACATGTTCAGTGTAAAAATTGCAATGGTTTTCATGGTGGGCAAAATTATTTAATGGGTAAATATATAGATAAAACTTATGGTATTGGAACAGCGGATGAATTAATTACAATGTCCAGACAAATAAAAAAATTTACAGACCAAGATTTAAAAGATTTAATAGAACATTATTCCTAAATTTTTCCTTTGTTTTTAAGGCTTTACTTCGGTAAGGCCTTTTTTTTTAGAATTTTTTTTTATTAACAATAGTTATTTAATTTTTTTTTGTAATTTTAAGTAAATTAAAAATTATGGAAAATCCAAAAGATGAGTTAATAGAATTATATTATCAAAGAATAATAGCTATGACTTATAAAATAGAACAATTAGAAAAACAATTAAATTATGAAAGGAAAAATTAAATATATTCAGGAAAAAGGAGAATGGTCAAATAGTTCAGGTGTTTATAATAAATATCAAGTTACTTTTGATGATGGTCAAAGCTATCAATTTTTGGCTAAGAATCAGTTTTTAAAACAGGTTGGAGATTTAATAGAATATGAAATTACCAATAAACAATATGGTACAGCTAAATTAGTATATCCACAACCAAAAATAGTTCAGAATAAAGACCAATTAATTATTAGACAATCTATGGTAAAAGCAGCATGTGATTTTCATGCTCAAAGATTATCTAGTACAATAGACCATGTAATCAAAGATGCAGAGATATTAATAAAATTTATCAATAAATAAAACAATAAAAATGAATAAAATGTCAATTAAAGGAAAAATAAAAACAATTACAGAATTAGAAGAAAAAGCGAATTTCAGAGTAAGAAAATTAATTTTAGAAACACATGAAAAATATCCACAAGTAATAGCTTTAGATTTTACGCAAAATAATGTAGGACTTTTAGATGATGTTATTTGTAAAATAGGAAACAATGTAGAAGTATTTTATAATGTAAGAGGTAGAGCTTGGGAAAATAGAGAAGGTAAAACTTTATATTTTACTTCTTTACAAGGTTGGAGAGTAAGAGAATATAAAGAAGAAGTTTCCACAGAGGACCAAGCACCTGACAGAGAAGATGATTTACCATTTTAAAAATATAGGGGGTTAACAGCCCCCTTTTTTTATGCTTATAAATTATTCAGAACATATAGATAAATTAAATGATTTTAGGAATGGTAAAATTCCTGAAGCTTTAAAATTAGGTAATAAAGAATTAGATGCTTGTTTTAGGTTTGTAGCTGGTAATATGAACTTTATTCTTGGTCATAATAATGTAGGTAAAACACATTTTACATTTTATTTAATGTTATTATATTCCTTAAAACATAATATTAAATGGTTAGTATTTTCTAGTGAGAATGACCCAGTTCAATTGATAAAAAAGCTTATAGAATTTATAGAAGGTAAACCAATAAATAAAATACAAGAAGCAGATTATCAAGAAGCAAAAGAATTTGTATATAATCATTTTAAATTTGTAGATATTAACAGACAATATACTTATAAAGAATTATTATTATTAGCTGAAAAGGTTAAAGATGCTTGGGATTACCATGGGTTATTAATAGACCCAATTAATTCATTAAAAAAAGAATTAAAATATACTAATGGTTATGAATATAATTATGTTCAATTAACTGATATTAGAATATTTTGTAAAAAACATAATATTTCTACTTGGATATGTGCGCATGCTGTTACGGAAGCATTAAGAAGAAAGCATGGAGCTCATCACGATTATGCAGGAATGGTTCCACCCCCAACTATTGGAGATAGTGAGGGAGGTGCTGTTAATGGTAATAGATGTGATGATTTCCTAATAATACACAGGTATATAGCAAGTCCAGATGTTTGGATGTATACTAGATTATATGTAGCTAAAGTCAAAGAAATGTCTTTAGGATATAAACCGACCAGTCATGAATCTCCAATATTATTTAGGTCAATATTAAATAATGTTGGTTTTGAAATAGGAGGAAAAAATTTGATAAATTATAAAACCAAGAAACAACTAACCATTGACAATACTAGAAAAAATAGCGATAAAGCATAATGATTGGGTAAGAATATGTATGAGTTTTGGTTGTAATAAATCAACCGCTGAGGATTTAACTCAAGAAATGTATTTAAAAATTAATACGTTAATTAATAAAGGAATAGATATAACTTATGACAATGGTATTAATCATTTATACATATATAGAGTTTTAAAAAGTTTATTTATAGATTTATGTCGTAAAGAAGCTAAAATAACAAAAGTAAATATAGAATATTTAGAAAAATTTGTAGAGGAAGAAAAAGTAAAAGAACATAAAGATATAGAGGGTAAAATGAAGCAGTTAGATAATTTGTTAGATAAAATTTATTGGTATGATGCTAAAGTATTCAGATTATTAACGGAAGAAAAAATGTCAATAGCTGAATTATCAAAAAAAACTGGGATTAGTTATTATTCTTTATATAATACATACAAAAACGTCAAATTATTAATTAAAAAAGATATAAAATGGGATTAGGAGATTTAATAGAAAAAATTACAAAATATACAGGAATAAAATGGTTAGTTAAAAAAATATGGGGAGAAGATTGTGGATGTGATAAACGAAAAGATAAAGCAAACAAAGTTAAGTTATGGTAGAAAAAGACTTAGATAGATGGTTAAAATTTATTAGCAGACCAAACCAAAACGAATTAAATAGAGAAGAAATTAAATTAGTTTGTGAATTACATTCTAAATATTATCACCCAAAAAAATACTATGAACCATGTTCTTGTAATGGTTCGATTTATAGAAGATGGATACAAGATTTAAATAGACTTATATGAAATCATTAATAAAAAATAGAGATAGAGTTAAACAAGTATTAGATTTTACTGGTGTTCAAAATAAAAAGATGCATCCATCAGATATAGATGCAGTTTTAGAATTTGATAATGAAGTCTTAATATTAATGGAAGTAAAATATAAATTTAATAAAATACCAACAGGACAAAAGTTATTATTAGAAAGAATGGCTAACAGATGGGGAGAAAAAGCTATAGTTTTAAAAATAGAACATTCATTTAACAATGATAAATTAAATATACCGCTAGATAAATGTGAGGTTACACAAATATATTATAACCAAAAATGGACTATAATAGAAAGAACAAATGTTATAGATTATTTAAATAAATTGGGTAAAAAGTGGAATATCAAAAAATGTAGTTTCTAAAAATTTATTTAACTTTTGTTAATAATTAAGGGTTTTTTTGTATATTTATATCATAATAAATAATTAAATAATGAAAACACTTATAGACGAATTAGTAATTTTAGAAGATTATGCAGTTACAGGCACTTTTGCATGGAGGTCAGATATAGATAAAAATTGGAAACCAATGATATGGAATGAAACTTTCCAATGTTGGACTAAAAATTATACAGGATAAAATAACATGAGGTTAGTGATTAACGTTGATGCGGGCACTATTAAATGGAAAGACGCGAGGTTTTTTAACTAAACAACTCTGAAAGCCTTTATAAAATTAAAAACAATGGAAAACGAAATAAAATTTAATTTAAACGAAATGGGTAGTTCGGATATACAATCAATGCATTTAGTTATAGATGCTTGGAAAGAACTACAATATACAGATAAAGATATTATGTATGACGGAACAGGATTTAATACAATGAGTGGATATGTATATATAGCTTTAGAAAATGGTATAAGTATATGTTCTTGTTTTGGTCAAGAGGTTGAATATTTAGTTACTGATTATGATACAGGAGAAGAATATTTTTATGATAATTTTGAACAAGCGCAAACTAAATTAGAAACATTATGAAAGAATATTACGTTAAAAGAACAATCAGCTTAAGTCAATCCAATGGTATAATACACATAGAAGCAGAGGTAGATGATTGGCAAGATGAAGAAAAAACTATTTATATGGAATGGGATGCTAACGCAATGCTAGATGATATACCAGCTTTGTATGAGTTTGCAACAAAAGCAAAAGAAGGTTGGGAAAAATCAAGAGAACATAAATATAAAGAATTTAAAAAGAAATTATAATGAATAAAAAAATTAATAATTTCAAAGAGCTTGAGATTTGGTCAGACCTTTNTTTTTTAACATCAATAGTGCAAAAACAAATAAATAAAAAGCCAACAGAAAACCTGGAAAAGATGTCAGAAGCTTTAATAAGATTAACTTTTTATTTTCAGGAATATTCAAATAACAAACGATTATATGAAAAGGCACTTTTAGAATATAAATCAACAAAAAACAGAGCCATAGAAAGGGCAAGAAAATCAGAAAAAGAAAATGAAAAATTACGAAAACAAAATGAAAGCCTTAGCATTTAGTTATTTAGGATTAATACTTTCATTTATATATATATTAATAACCAATTAAATTAAAAACAATGAAAAATTTTCAAATAAGAATGACAACAGATTATAGTATTTTTTTACATGTCATAGGAAATAGAGAAATAAATAAATCCAATGTAAATAGATTAAAAGAATCTATTAATGAAATAGGATTACAAGTTCCTATATTGGTAAATGAAAACAAAGCAATAGTAGATGGCCAACATAGATTACAAGCATTAAAAGAATTAAATTTACCTGTAACTTATGTTCAATCTGCAATAACAAAAGAAGAACACATACCTGATTTACAAGTTAGTAAAGTATGGACTGCATTAGATTATGCAAAACGTAACGCAGCACAAGGAGATAAACAATGTATAAAAGCATTAGATATTGTAGAGGAATGGCATGAATTAACAAATAAAAGATTTGGTAAAATAGTTATTTTAGAATTATTAAATCATGCTCAAACAAATGCACTCAAGTTATATTTAAAAAATAAAATATATAAAGTTGATATAGATAATGCTATTATAGTTTTTAATTGTCTTAATATATTAAATAAAAATAAATCTGTAAGATTTAATCCATATACAGCAACGAATGTAAGAGCTATAAAAAAATTAAATAAAAATATGAAAGGCTTAAAATATAAAGTAATAGAAAAATTTAATAAACATTATTTAGATTCTTTTACCAGTGGGCAAGAACAATATAATTATTTAAAAGATTTATATAAAAAATATGATAGATAATATTCAACTTTTAAATGGTGAAAAATTTAAACATGAGGAAATATTAGAGCTCATGAAAAAGGATTCATTTTATTATGATTATTTAGGTAAAATAGTACTTAGTTCTTCATCAGTTAAATTACTTTTAGATAGTCCAAAAAAATATAAATATGTTACAGAATATGGTTCACAAGAGTCAAATGCTTTAGATGCAGGATGGTTGTTTCATACTTGTATATTAGAGCCAGATGTATTTGAAAAACAAATTTTTATAGATGTTCAAAGTAAAAATACAAAAGCTTATAAATTAGCTAAAGAAGAACATGGTAGAGTATTTACTATGAAACAAAAAAGCGAAGCAGAAAGATTAGCAGATGCTTTTTTTAGGAATGAACATGCATTACAATTAATAACTAATTGTGAGTTTGAAGTTCCAGCAATAGGTTATATAACATCAAGAAGTGGAAACAAATATCCATTTAGAGGTAAAGCAGATGTATTAGATAGTTATCGGTTGGTGGATTTAAAAACAACAAGTGATTTAAAAGCATTTCCATATTCAGCTCGTAAATTCTCTTATATGTGTCAAGTATATATATATACCGAATTATTTAATAAATCATTTGAAAGTTTTAAGTTTGTAGCTATAGATAAAGGAAGTTTAGATATTGGTATTTATGATGTATCAGAAGAATTTTATAATTTAGGAAAAGAAAGAGTATTAGATGCTTTAGATATATATGAAACATTTTTTATTAATGCAGCAGATTTGGATAGTTATTGTATAAAAGGAACATTATGAGAGAAGCAAATAAAATAGCAAAATATTTAATTAATATATCAGGTATTAATGTATTTGAAAATTCTAGGAAAAGAAAGTATGTAGAGGTAAGGTCATTATTAACTTTTATATTAAGAACACATTTTGAAATGAAATTTTATGAAATAAGAGATTTTTATAAATCAAATGGAAAAAGTTANGACCATGCTACAGCTATATATAGTTATAAATCATTTGAAATAAATAGAAGATATAATCCATTATTAGATAAATATATTGATTTACTTTTAATAAAAATAAAAGATAAAGCCAAATTAAGAAAAGCTTTAGTAAATCATATTATAGACCATATTCAAGAACAAGATTTAAAAAAAATATTAAAAATAGTAGATAAATTAGATTTAAAAGAATTAGCATATCAAAAAAATTAACAATGAAAACAAAAGTAAAAACACCAAATTATTATAATGGATTAAATGATTATACAGCTAAGCAAGTAGTAGATAATTTTGAGTTAAATTATCATTTAGGAACAGCAGTAACGTATATATTAAGAGCATATAAAAAACATAAAACACCAAACCAAGATTTACAAAAAGCAATAGACCATTTAACTTTTGAGATTGAAAAATTAGAAAGAAATGACCAATGGCGCATAGACCAATATAATCGCAATAGACATCCATCAGACCATATAATAGCAGGAACAGAATGAAGCCAAAGAAATATACAACCATTCAAAGAATTAAAAGATTAGAAAATATTGTAAGTCAAATTTATATGAGTGTTGAGGTAATTAAGAAACAATTAGACAAAGAAAATATAAAAGATTAACGTTATATAAATATGAAACCAATTAAAATAAAAATAAATAAAATTAAATCTAATCCTAATAATCCAAGATTAATTAAAAATAAAAAATTTGAAAGATTGGTAAAAAGCATAGAAGAATTTCCTGAAATGTTAAAGTTACGACCAATAGTAGTAGATGAAAATAATATTATATTAGGTGGTAATATGAGATATAAAGCATGTATTGAAGCAGGTTTAAAGGAGATTTATTGTATACAAGCAGATGAGCTAACAGAACATCAGAAACAAGAATTTATTATCAAAGATAATTCTAATTTTGGTGAATGGGATTGGGATATGTTAGCAAATATATATAATAATAATGAGCTAATAGAATGGGGTTTAGATGTACCTAAATTACAATTAGATGATGATATAGAAGATTTATCTAGTAAAATTAAAGATTCATATCGAGTGGAAGTAGAATGCGAAAATGAAGAGGAACAAGAAAAATTATATAACAAATTAACTAATGATGGATATATATGCCGAGTTTTGACATTATAAAGAAAAGTAGTCCAGAATTAACGTTCAGAGTAAGTTCAGTTATTGGTAAATTTGATTTACAAAATAAAGAAATAGTTGAACATTTTAAAGGAGATATACAATTACCAGAACAATGGTCTATTGGTTTAATAGTTGGTAAAAGTGGAACAGGTAAGACAACAATAGCTAAACAATTATTTAAAAATTCGTATATAACGAATTATANNTATAATAATAAATCTATATTAGATGATATGCCAAAAGATGCAAGTATATCTGAAATAACCAAAACATTTAATTCAGTTGGTTTTAGTAGTCCTCCCAGCTGGTTAAAATCTTACGAGGTATTATCTAATGGAGAAAAAATGAGGGTGGATTTAGCAAAGGCTATATTGTCTGATAAAAATTTAATTGTATTTGATGAATTTACAAGTGTAGTAGATAGAAATGTTGCTCAAATAGGAAGCTTTGCCATGCAAAAGGCAATAAGAAAAAGTAACAAGCAATTTATAGCAGTAACATGTCATTATGATGTAGAAGATTGGTTATTACCTGATTGGATTTTTAATACTGATACAATGACTTTTCAATTAAATGAGAAGCAAAAAAAAAATAGACCAGATATTAGATTTAAAATCTACGAAGCAAAAAATAAATCACTTTGGAAAATGTTTGCTAAATACCATTATTTAGACCATAAACATAATAATGCAGCTCATTGTTATATAGCAACTATAAATGATAAAATAGCAGGATGGATTAGTATATTACATCAACCACATCCAACATCAATCAATTTAAAAAAAGTGCATAGATTAGTTATATTACCGGATTATCAAGGTGCAGGATTTGGAATAAAATTTTTAAATGAAATAGGAAGATTTTATAAACCTAAATATCGTTATACAATAACAACCTCAGCACCAAGTTTAATATATGCTTTAAAAAAATCTAATGAATGGATATGTAAAAGATATGGTAGAAATAAAGCGCAACCAGATAATACTAAAAAAGGTGGAGTGGGTGCTATAAGTTCCAGTCATAGGATAACAGCAAATTTTGAAATGAAATAATTATGGACAAAAGTAGACATATAAAAAAAGAAGTAATGTTAAAAGCTTTGGAGCAAAGTTTAGGGGTTGTAACAACAGCATGTCGTAAAGCAGATATACCAAGAAGCACTTTTTACAAATGGTTAAATGATGATGATGAATTTGCTAATAAAGTAAAAGATATAGAAAATATAGCATTAGATTTTGCAGAAAGTCAATTACATCAACAAATAGGAAATGGTGTACCAAGTTCAACGATGTTTTATTTAAAAACCAAAGGTAAGAAACGAGGTTATGTAGAAAGACAAGAGATTACAGGTGCAGATGGTATGCCTAATAATTTTCAAATAGAAATAATTGATAAAACCGAAGATACAGACTAATAAGGTATATAAACACCTTATAAGAAGCAAAAAAAAAATAATTATAGAACAAGGTGGAACTCGTTCAGGAAAAACATATAATATACTTTTATGGATAATATTTGAATATTGCACTAAAAATAGTAATAAAACAGTTACTATATGTAGGAAAACCTTTCCAAGTTTAAGAGCTTCAGTGATGAGGGATTTTTTGAATATATTAAAGCAATATAGAATATATAGAGAAAAACTTCATAATAAATCTAATTCAGAATATAAATTATTTAACAACTTAGTAGAATTTATTAGTTTAGACCAACCACAAAAGGTGAGAGGTCGTAAAAGAGATATACTTTTTATCAATGAAGCTAATGAACTATATTTTGAGGATTGGCAACAGCTTATATTTAGAACAAATGGTAGAATAATATTAGATTATAATCCAAGTGATGAATACCATTGGATATATGATAAGGTTATACCTAGAGAAGATTCAGATTTTTACAGAACCACTTATTTAGATAATCCATTTCTTGAACAAACTATAAAACAAGAAATAGAAATGCTAAAAGAAACAGATGAACAATATTGGCAGATATATGGATTAGGATTAAAAGGGATAAGCAAAGCAACTATATTTAAATATTATGAATGTAATTTAATACCTGAAGATGCTAAATTTATAGCTTATGGTGCAGATGCAGGATATTCTAACGACCCATCAACTTTAGTGAGTGTATATCAAAAAGACCATAATTTATATATAAAAGAACATTTATATCAAACTATGATGACAACACACGATATACATAATAAATTTAAAGAAATAGGAATAACTAAACAACAAATATATTTAGATAGTGCAGAGCCAAGATTAATAGATGAATTAAGAAGAATGGGATGGAATGTTAGACCAAGTTTAAAAGGGAAGGATAGTATAAATGCTGGTATAGATTTATTAAAAAGATATAAATTAAATATTACCTCATCAAGTAACAATGCTATACAAGAATTTAGGAATTACAAATGGAAAGAAGATAAAACAGGTAAATTAACCAATATACCTGAAGATAAAAACAATCATATAATTGATGCTATCAGATATGCAACTTATAGTATATTAAGTAGACCAAACTTTGGTAGATATGTTATACAATAAGTTGCTAAAACTTTAATTTTTTACGTTATATAAATATGAAGTTAGAAATATTAGTTCCTGATTCTTTAAGTGACATAACTCTTGGTCAATATCAAAGGTATATTAAAATTCAAGAAAATAATAAAGATGAGAATTTTTTAGCTATCAAAATGATAGAAATATTTTGTGGTTTAAGAGGAGATTTAATTATGAAAATGAAAGCCAATAGTATAAAAGATATTACTATGATATTAACTGATATGTTTAATGAAAAGCCAGAACTTGTAAAACATTTTAAAATTAATGGTAAAACATACGGTTTTATTCCACAATTAGAAGATATGTCATTTGGAGAGTATATAGATTTAGATACATATATTGGAGATTTTGAAAATATACATAGAGCTATGAATGTCCTATATAGACCAATTAAACAAAAATATAAAGATAAATATACTATAGAAGATTATTCAGGAGAAGAACCTGAGAAAATGAAAGATATGCCCATGGATGCTGTATTAAGTTCTATACTTTTTTTTTATCATTTAGGGATGGACTTGTCGATAGCTATGACGAGTTATTTGCACAACAAGGAAACCAACTTGGCGCAGTATCTAACTTCGGTAGAAAGTGGGGATGGTATCAATCACTTTTCGCACTCGCTCAATCAGATATTAGAAGATTTGAAGATATCGAGAAATTAAATATACATACTTGTCTTTATGCTTTGAGTTTTATGAAAGATAAAGCAGAGGTAGAAGCCAAACAAATAAAAAGTAAATTCAATAAATGAGTAATCAAGGAGTAAGAGGTTATTATCAGATAACAGAAACCATAAAAACCAACTTATTAGCAGATGAGCATGTTAATACAGTAACCACAGGAGATATATTTGATATTGATTTATCTAAACAAACTATTTTTCCTTTAGCTCATATTATAGTTAATTCTGTTTCTATACAAGAACAAGTTTTAAGTTTTAATATAACAATTATGGCAATGGATATGGTTGACCAAAGTAAAGATGCAGTAACAGATATATTTAGAGGAAATAACAATGAACATGATATATTAAACACGCAATTAGCCGTAGTCAATAGATTAGTTGGATTGTTAAGTAAAGGAGATTTATATAGGAATAAATATCAATTAGATGGTGATGCAGATTGTGAATTCTTTTTTGAAAGGTTTGAAAACAAATTAGCAGGTGTAGCATGCACCTTTTCAGTTTTAATACAAAATGATATAAATCTATGCAATTAAAAGAAGTAGAAAAAATATTAAATAAGTTTGCTAAATATGTAGTTAAACAAACTAGAACTAATTTAACTAAAAATAAAAAAAATGCTAGTAAACAATTATATGATAGTATAGATTATAGAGTAAATAGGTATAAAGATAGTATTGATTTATTATTTAGCATGGAAGAATATGGTTTTTTCCAAGATTTAGGGGTAAGTGGTGTAAAAAAGAAATATAATACTCCATATAGTTATACAAGCAAGATGCCACCTCCTAAATCATTAGATAAATGGATAGTAAAAAAAGGATTAAAAGGTGCTAGAGATGAACAAGGAAAATTTATACCTAGAAAGTCTTTACAATATTTAATAGCAAGAAGTATATTTATGAATGGTATCAAACCCAGTTATTTTTTTACTAAACCATTTCAAAGTGCATTTAAATATATACCAGATGAATTAAAAGAAGCTTTTATATTTGATATTGAGCAAGATGAAAAGTTTTTTCCAGAAAATATGAATAAAAATTAGTTATGGCAAATATATTTTTAAGAAGTCCGTATTTTGTTACAGTAACTACAGCAGGTCATTTATCTGCTGAATTAAAGCTTGCAGTTGATGGAACTTTATTAAATCCAACATATACAATACTTAAAAACGCAACAAACAACAAAACAGTATTTGAAATAGCAACTTTAGCTAAAGATAATTATGCACCAAATTATGGTGGCGCAACAGGGGATGATTTAGATACTGTTAGCATACAATATCAAATAACAACTTATACAGCAGTAGATGGAGGAGGAACGGCTACAACACAATTAGCAGTATCTCATAAAGGTTTTTATGGATATTCAGAATTTTGGGATGGAGTTAATCAAGATATTGACCCTGATGATTTTGAATTAACAAATACAGGTGGTAGCATACAACTATATTTACCTGATAATACAGCAGGGTTTGCTTGGGATATGAACTTAGGTAATCAAGATAAAACTACTATTGGTGCTACAGATACAGTTAAACAATCAGCAAGTGGTAATTATCGTTGGGTAATAAATAGAATATGTAGTGCTAAATATAGTCCAATACAAATGAGGTTCGTTAATAAAAATGGCGCACCACAAGACCATTATTTCTTTTTGAAAAATGTAGAAAATGTTAATACTAAAAGTGAAACATTTAAAAGAAATATATTTAGTTATTCCACATCTAATTATGATACTAAAGACCATCAAATACAAACATTTAACAAAACAGGCAAGAAACGTTTTACACTTAACACCAACTATATGATAGAGGCTTATAATGCAGTAATGGAAGATATACTGCTAAGTGAGTATGTCTGGATATACTTTGATTCTAAGTGGCATCCTGTTGTTGTAGTAACAAGCTCTTTAACAAAAAAAACAAATGTTAATGATAAGTTAATACAATATACATTAGAGGTAGAAGATGCAAATGATATTATTAATAACATAGTATAATGAAACGTGAGTTACAATTATACATACAAAATACAAGAGTAGATTTATTTAAAGATGAAACAGTAAGTCTTACAGATACTATAAAAAATGTTAGAGATATAGCAAAAGTATTTACAACATTTACCAAGAGCTTCACTTTACCTGCTTCTGCTACAAATAATAAATTATTTCAACATTATTATAATTTTGATATAGTTGATGGGTATGATGGTAGAACAAAAAAAACAGCACGACTAGAAATAAATCATATTCCCTTTAAAGAGGGAAAAATAAAATTAGAGGGAGCTGATATAAAAAATAATCAAGTCCATTCTTACAGAGTAACATTCTTTGGAAATACCGTAGACTTAAAAGATATAATAGGAGATGATAAACTTAACAACCTTACGTTTGTTGAGGTCAAAGCATCAGGCACAGCAACATCAACTACTACTAGTAAACTTGTTGATAGTTCAGCTACATTTACCTCAACTGTATCAGAGGGAGATAGAGTGAAAAACGTTACAGATACAACATTTGCAACAGTTACAAGTGTAGATAGCAACACACAATTAACAATAAATCAAGATATATTTGCTAGTGGGGAATCTTATCAAGTGTTACTTAGTCCAATATGGGAAAATGATTCTGTAAAACAAAAGCTACAATTACAACCCTCAACAGCAAAGAACAACCTCATAGTACCACTTATAACACATACAAGGAGACTAATTTATGATAGTGGAAGTAATACCCATAACTCTGATACACTTGTAAATATATATCATGGCAGCACAGAAAAAGGTGTTGAATATACGGATTTAAAATTTGCTTTGCGAGTTCATAGTATTATAGAAGCAATAGAAAACACCTATACGAAAGCAAATAGTTATCCAACAGACATATCATTTTCAAACCATTTTATAAATACTACTAATCTTAATTATTATAATCTTTATATGTGGCTTCATAGAAAATCAGGAGAAGTTTCTACTGTATTAGGAGAGGTAGCATTAAATGCTATAGTAACTGGTTTTAGTGGTGGTGCCCCTCAACAAGGTCCAGATAATATTACAGGATATAGTACTGCTTCAAATGGACGAGTTTTTTTCAGTGGAGGAGACCAAAATGCAACAGGAGGTGGTGTAACTACTTTTTCCATTCTTATAGATGTAGCAGCATCAAACACTACAGTTTATACAGCAACATTAATCAAAGATGGTGTGGATATATTAACTGTTACATCTGCTAGTGCTACAAGTAATATAACTATTAATAGTAGTGATTTAACCGTAAGTAGTTTAAATGGAGTTTATCAAATTAGAATTAGTGCAGATACACAGGTTGTTCTTGATAATATAATTTATACAGCAACAGGTAATTTTAAATATGAAAATTTACAAGGACAAACACAAACATTTAATTATACAAATACAACAGCTTCTTGTGGTGCTTTTACAACACCTAGTATTCCAATATTTGAAATACAAAATCAAATGCCAGAAATGAAAGTTATGGATTTTTTAACAGCTTTATTTAAGATGTTTAATTTAGTGGCTTTTGTGAATAGTTCAGGACAGATTGAAGTTAGAACATTAGATAATGCTGATACTGATAGTTATTATCATTCGTCAAACACAACAACATATGATATAACAGAATATGTAAATATAGAATCCTCAACAGTAGATGTAGCTTTACCTTATAAAGAAATAAAATTTGCTTACGAGGATTTAAAATCTTATTTATCTATTGTTCATCAACAATTATTTAATCAAGAGTGGGGAACATTAGATTATAACCAAGATACTACAAGTACATTTATAGATGGGCAAAGTTATAAAATCATATTACCTTTTTCACATTTCAAATATGAAAGACTTATTAATCAAGCTAATAGTGCATTAACATCTATACAATGGGGTTGGAGTGTAAACGAAAACCAAGAAGCATATAAAGATAAGCCTTTATTATTTTATCCAATAAGAAAATCAGGAGATAATGTTTCTTATTTGAATCCAAACAATCAAGATGAGGGCATAACAAATTATAATATACCTAGTAACAGTAGATTTACTAATGACACATCAGGCGAAAATAACATACATTTTAACGCAGAAAACAATGAGTATGATAGACCTGTAAAATCTTTTGAGGGAACATTATTTAAAAACTATTATGAAAATTATATAACAAGAATATTTAACAGAAAAAATAGATTAACAAAAATAAAAGCTAAGCTACCAATGAATATATTGTTAAACTTTGAATTGAATGATAAATTCAGAATTAACGGAACTGATTATAGAATAAACAGCATAACGACAAACTTAACAACAGGCGAAGCAGATATAGAACTATTAAATATATGATAAAAAACATATTAGATTTACTTTCATTTGTTGAGGATGGAAGCGAAAACATAAAAATAGCAAAAGGTAAATATAAGTTACCTGAAACATTTAAAGAAGGATATAAACAACTTAAAAATGAATTAAAATGGCAAAGAAAGTCTATATAGATTTCGAATTAAGGTATAAAGAAGCTGTAAAGAACTTGGATGAAATGCAAAAAGAATATACCAAGTTAGAAAACAGCGTAGAAAAATATGAAAAACAAACAAAAAAAGCAGAAGAAACTTCTAATGAATTAGGTGGAACTTTAGATAAGGTTACAGGTGGGGCAGTTACTAAATTCAAAGGATTAAAAACTGGTTTAGGAGGTGTAACAAAAAGCTTTAAAACACTTAGGGGAGCAATAATAGCAACAGGTATTGGTGCATTAATAGTTGCTATTGGTTCTTTAACTGCCATGTTTAGTCGTTCTGAGGAGGGTCAAAATAAATATGCTAAGATACTTACACAATTAGGAGTTATTGCAGGTAATGTCATGGATATATTTTCTGATTTAGGAAAAGTTGTTTTTAATGTATTTACTGGAAATTTCAAAGGAGCAAAAGAAGCTATAAATGATGTAACAGAGGGTATAAAAAACTTTGGTGAAGAAACTCGTAATGAAATAAAAGTTGCAGGAGAACTAGCAGATAAAAGAGCTAAAGCCGATAAGGTTGAAAGAAAATTATTAGTTGAAAGAGCTGAAGCAACAAGAAAGTTCAATGAATTAAGAGAAAAAGCAGCAGATAAAGAAAATGTTTCTATAGAAGATAGAATAGCAGCATTAAAAGAAGCAGGAAGAATAGAAGATGAAATAACTAAAAAAGAAATAGAAGCTGCTAGATTAAGATTTGAAGCAAAGAAACAAGAAAATGCTTTAGCAGAATCTACTAAAGAGGATTTAGATGAACAAGCACAGTTAGAAGCTAGATTAATTGAATTAGAAGCATCTAGGTTAAAAAAACAAAAAACACTTACTGCTGAAATTACTACTAATTTACGAGAAGCAAAAGCTGAAAGAAAAGCAGAACAAGCAGAAAAAGATGCTCAAGATAAATTAGCCGAAGATAAAGAAAAAGCAAGATTAGATTCCATTCAAAAAATTAGAGATGATTTTAAGAAAAAAACAGAGGATGAAGCAGCACAAACTGAAGTTCAAAAATTAGAATTAGAAAAAGAACGTAAACTTACAGAGTTAAATGACCTTGAAGCAACAGAAGAACAAAAAGCAGAAATAATAGCCTTTTATAGAAAAAAAATTGATGATGCAACTGATAAAGCAAATGATGAACAAGATAAAAAAGATGAATTACTAGCAAAACAAAAAGAAGCAAGATTACAACAAACAGTAGGTAATTTAATATCTATAGTTGGTGCTAACAGTAAATTTGGAAAAGGTATAGCAGCAGCTAATGCAATTAGAGATACATTTGCAGGTGCTAATAAAGCTTTTGCTCAAGGTGGTATTTTTGGTTTTGTACAAGCTGCAGCAATTATAGCTTCTGGACTTAAAAATGTAAAAACAATAATGGGTACTAAAGACCCAACACCTACTGGAGGAATAAGTCGAGGTGGTGGTGGCTCTGACCCTTCTATATCTATACCATCTAGTACAGTAGATTCTATATCTCCTCAATTTAATATAGTTGGGGCAGCAGGTACAAATCAATTAGCTGATGTTATTGCAGGACAATCACAACAACCTACTAGAGCTTATGTAGTTTCTAATGATGTGAGTACAGCACAAGAATTGGATAGAAATATTATTGATGGTGCTAGTATAGGATAAACAAAATAATAAATTAATACGTTATACATATATGAGAATCGTTGAACTTATTTTAGGAGATGATGAGCTAACAGGAATAGAAGCTATATCAGTAGTAGAGAATCCTGCAATAGAAGAAGATTTTATAGCATTAAAAAGCGAAGAGATAAAACTTGCTGAAGTAGATAAAGAAAAACGTATTCTCATGGGTGCTTTACTTATTCCAAACAAACCNATCTATCGTAAAAAAGGAGANGAAGAATATTANATATATTTTTCAAGTGATACAGTTGCTAAAGCATCACAACTATATTTAATGAATGGAAACCAATCAAAAGCTACATTAGAACACCAACATACAATTAACGGACTAACATTAGTAGAATCTTGGTTAGTAGAAGATGAGGTACACGATAAATCTCGTAAATATGGTTTAAATGTACCTGTAGGTACTTGGATGGGTGCTGTTAAGGTAAACAACGATGAGATATGGAACAACTTTGTCAAAACAGGCAAGGTAAAAGGTTTCAGTATAGAGGGTTACTTCGCAGACAAAATGGAAAGACCTAAAGAGCCTGTAAACGACTTCGAAGAAGAAGAAGCTTCTGAAATGTTATCTTATATAAGGTCTATAATAAAAAATGATAAACGAGTAAAAGGTGGTAAAAGACAAGAAATGGAATCATATAGTGATTATCCATCAGGAGTTAAAAATAATGCTAAACGAGGATTAGAATTAAATAAAAAAGTAAAAAACAAATGTGCTACACAAGTTGGTAAGGTAAGAGCACAACAACTAGCAAAAGGAAAACCAATATCTAAAGAAACTATAAAAAGAATGTATTCTTATTTAAGTAGAGCTGAAGAATATTACGATGAANGAGATACAAAAGCTTGTGGAACTATATCTTATCTTTTATGGGGAGGAAAAGCCGCATTACGTTGGAGTGGTAGTAAATTAAAGGAATTAGAAGAATTAAAATTAACCTCTATGGTGGTTGATAAAGATTTTGCTATAATAGATGATAGATTAGCATATTCGACAAAAGAAAAAGCCTTAGAAATNGCTAATAATATAGGATGTGAGGGTATGCATGAACACAAACTAGACGGTAAAATTTGGTATATGCCATGTGAATTTCATATTAAAGAGGATATGAAAAAATGCCCAAAAGGGTATAAAAAACAAAATGGTAAATGCGTAAAAAAATATGGCTAGAAAAATAGTTAGTAAATACATAAAATCTAAAAGAAAATCACATCCACATAGTAAAAATGCAAGTATAGGACAAACAGGATATAAAAAAAAATATAGAGGTCAAGGGAGATGAAACAATTTGAAACACCAAGTAAAACAAGTCCAAAAGGAGGACGTAGAGGTTGTTTATGTAAAGATGAAACTTATTCAATTAAATGTTGTAAAGGTAAAATAATAAACCAGGGCATTGGTAAAATATGAAAATGCAAATATAAATTTTAACACGTTATAATAATATGAAATCAACAGAAATCTTAAATAAAATAAAAACTTTCTTAGGAGAGGAGCAAATTGAGCAAGTAGAACAAGTTGAAGAAACTCAATTAGAATCTATTGAAGAATCTTCAGAGAAAGTCGAGTTAGCACAAGCTAAACTTGAAAATGGTACAGTATTAGAAGCAGAAGCTTTTGAAGCAGGAAATGAAATTTTCATCGTTACTGAAGATGATAGAGTAGCAGTTCCTGTTGGCGAATATCTCATGGAAGATGGACAAATGCTAATAGTAGAAGAAGAAGGCATTATCGGAGATATTAAAGATGCAGAAGCAGAAGAATCTGAGGAAGAAGTAGAAGCTAAAGAAGAAGAAATGGCTTATGTATCTAAAGAAGAATTTAATTCTGCCATTGATGAAATCAAAGGTATGATTAATGAACTAAAGGATAAAAAAGAAGAAATGGCACAAGTAGAAGAACAAGTTAAAGAAGAACTTAGTAAAACTCCTGCTGTAGAGCCTATCGCACATAATCCTGAAGTTAAAGAGAAATTTAAAGTAAGATTCGGTAATAATAGAAAAGAAACTACTTTAGATAGAGTAATGAAAAAATTAACCAATAATTAAAACTAAATAAAATGCCAAATCCAACAATCACAAGTAGTTCGTATAGTGGAGAATTTGCAGGTAAATATATTGCGGCAAGTTTGCTTGCAGCAAAAACTTTAGATGATGCTGCTATTACTATACTACCAAACATTAAATATAAAGCTGCTATGAAAGTGGGAGCTTTCTCAAACTTAGTAAGAAGTGCAGACTGTGACTTTGATTCATCAACATCAGGTCTAACACTTACTGAAAAAGTATTAACACCTGCTGAATTACAGGTAAACTTACAAATTTGCAAAAAAGAGCTTCATGCGGATTGGGAAGCCGCTCAGATGGGCTTTAGCGCCTTTGATAGCCTCCCACCATTATTCTCTGATTTTGTTATCGCAAGAGTAGCTGCTGAGGTTGCAAGTGCAACGGAAACTTCTATTTGGAGTGGTGCAGCAGGAGAGGGTAATTTTGATGGTTTTATCACACTTGCAAATGCAGGAGGTTCAGGAGTTGTATCTGTAACAGCAGGAACAGTTACTGCAGCTAATGTTATCGCAGAATTAGGTAAAATCGTTGATGCAATTCCATCAGGAGTTTACGGAGCTGATGACCTAGTTATTTATGTATCTTCTAACATTTATAGAGCTTATATTAGAGCTTTAGGTGGTTTCGGTGCATCAGGATTAGGAGCTAATGGTTATGATAATAAAGGTAACAACCAATCATTAAATAATTTATTTTTTGATGGTGTTAGAATTTATCCATCTTCAGGTTTTGGAGATAACCAAGCTATTGCAGCAAGAAGTTCTAACTTATTCTTTGGAACCGGTCTTTTAAATGACAGAAATGAAGTAAAAGTCATTGATATGTCAGATATTGATGGTTCTCAAAACGTAAGAGTAGTTATGAGATATACAGCAGGATGTCAAATTGGCGTTGGTGCTGATGTAGTTCTTTACGACTAATTAACAATTAAATTAACATATAAAGGGTAGGTGGGTTTCTACCTGCCCTTTTTTAATACAATAAAATTATGGCTTGTTCAATAACACAGGGAAGAAAGGTTCCTAGTTGTAAATCAGCAGTAGGTGGTTTAAAAACTGTATATTTTGCAGATTTTGGTACTTTAGGTGCTGCTGCAGATGATGGAGGTAATGACCCCTTTAATGCTAACTTTGATGGTCAAATTGATACTTTTGCTTCTTTAACAGGAACAGAACCATCAGCTAGTGGTGTCTTAAAACAATTTGATTTAAAAGGGAATTCTAGTTTAGAAACATCTATAATTAGTTCTAGAGAAAGTGGAACTACTTATTATGAATCTACATTAAATATATCATTAACTTTTCTAGAAACAGCAACACAAGAAGAAATAAAACTAATAGCACATGGTAGACCTCATGTATTTGTAGAGGACTATAACAATAATTATTTTGTTTTAGGTTTAGAATATGGTTGTGAAGTTACAGGTGGTACTATTGTTTCTGGTACAGGTTTTGCAGACTTCAGTGGTTTTACTTTAACTTTATTATCGCAAGAAAGAATTCCACCACCATTTGTTCTTGCAACGGAGGTAACTAATAATGCAGATACCGACCAAATTTCACCTAACTAAAAATAATTTATTATATTTATAATAGTTTTCATTAATTTTTAGTTTAGTTTAATAAGAAAGGGGAGTTTTTACTCCTCTTTTTTTATACACAAAATTTTTAGTTTATACGTTATATAAGTATGATACATTTAACGACATCTGCATCAGCTCAAACTTTAAAAGTAATTCCAAGAAGTTATGCAAGTTCTGTAAGTATGATACTAAGAGACGATTCAACAAATACCTCAACAACATACTCAGTAAGCACAACGACAGATAAAAATTATTTAGTATTATCACAAGCATTTAATCCTGTATTAGTAGAGGGTAGATTTTATGACCTTACTATAAAAGAAGGAAGTAATGTAATATATAAAGACAAAGTTTTTTGTACTGACCAATTAATATCTTCTTATTCCGTTAATAATGGAGAATATACAATACCAACAGGAAACGATGTCCATGATAATGATTATATTGTAATATGAAAAATAAATCAGATTTAAGCATAGTAAATTTAAGCACTTATACATCTCCAATTGTTAAGGAAATAAAAGGTAAAGATTTTATTGAATATGGAGAAGATAATAATTATTTCCAATACCTTATAGACAGATATAATGGAAGTGCTACTAATAATGCTATTATAAATGGTGTTAGTGAAATGATTTACGGTAAGGGATTAGATGCAACAGATTCCAATAAAAAACCAAATGAATATGCTCAAATGATGAGTTTATTCAACAAAGATTGCACAAGAAAATTATGTTACGATTTAAAACTTATGGGACAATGTGCAATACAAATTATTTATTCCAAAGATAGAAGTAAAATTGTCCAATTAGAACATATACCAATAGAAACTTTAAGAGCTGAAAAGTGTAACGAAAAAGGAGAAATAGAGGCTTATTATTATTTTAGTGATTGGTCTAAATACAAAAGAGGAAACGAACTTAAAAGGATACCTGCATTTGGAACTTCTAAAGAAGGATTAGAAATACTTTATATAAAGCCTTATAGAGCAGGTTTTAAGTATTATAGTCCAGTAGATTGGCAAGGGGGAAGCCAATATGCAGAGCTAGAGGAGGAAATATCTAATTACCATTTAAATAACATACTTAATGGTCTTGCACCTAGTATGTTAATCAACTTCAATAATGGAACTCCAGACCCTGAACAAAGAGAAATGATAGAAAGAAGAATCTATGAAAAATTTAGTGGTTCTAGTAATGCAGGTAAATTTATTTTAGCATTTAACGATAATCCTGAAACTGCTGCTAGTATTGAACCTGTTCAATTAAGTGATGCACATCAACAATACCAATTTTTATCAGAAGAAAGCTCTAAAAAAATCATGGTAGCTCATAGAGTAGTAAGTCCCATGTTATTTGGTATTAAAGATAGCACAGGATTAGGAAATAATGCAGATGAACTAAAAACAGCATCTATATTATTTGATAATTTAGTAATTAAAGGTTTTCAGAACCTTTTAATTGAAGCCTTTGACCAAATATTAGCTTATAATAATATTTCTTTGCATTTATATTTTAAAACACTTCAACCCTTAGAATTTACGGATTTAAATAACGTAGTAGATTCAGAAACTAGAGAAGAAGAAACAGGAGTAAAATTAAGCAAAGAATCTAATAAATTATTAGAGGAATTTATATCTAAAGGACAAAATGAGGAAGAATTATTAGAAAAATACGATTTGATTGATGAAATGGATGTAAACTATGATTTAGAAGATGAATTAGACCAAAAAATAGATGAACTAAATAATGAAGTAAAGTTAGCAAGAGTAGGTAAAGCTACACCCTATAAAGAAAGTGAGCAAGATGGAAAAAGCAAGAAAGAGGGCAAGGAAGATATTACATATTTAGTAAGATATATGTATACTGCTTATTCAGGAGGTTATCAAACTAGAACTGGTAGGTCTAGGGAGTTTTGTGTAAAAATGATGAATGCTAACAAAGTTTACCGTAAAGAAGATATTATTGCTATGAAAAATGTAGCAGTTAACCCTGGTTTTGGTCCAAGTGGTGCTGATACATATTCGATTTGGCTATACAAAGGTGGTGCTAGATGTTCGCATAGATGGACTAGGAAAATATATGCAAAAAAAGATGGAGAAAAAAGTTTAGGAAATACTATTAGCACAACAAAAGCTAAAAGTGATGGTTTTACACCAAAATCAAATCCTAACAAAGTATCTATTGCTCCTAGAAATATGGCAAACAAAGGCTATACTGCTGCATATTGGAATAAAATGGGATTTAAGAATTAATTATGGCAACAGCATTATTTATATCGAGAACAGATTTAGTTAAAAATAGTATCATTGATGGCAATGTAGATACAGACAAATTCATCCAATTTATAAAACTAGCACAAGAAATAGAAATAAGAAACTATTTAGGAACTAAATTATATGATAAATTACAAGCTGATATAGCAGGTTCAGGGGTAACTGGTAATTATCAAATTTTACTCAATAAATATATACAACCCATGTTATTATGGTATGCACAAGCTGAATATATCCCATTTGCTGCTTATTCTATAAAACAAAATGGAATATTTAAAGGTAATTCAGAAAATGCAGAATCTGTAGTCAAAGAAGAAGTTGACTATTTAGCAGGAAAAGCAAGAGACAAAGCAGAGTATTACACGCAGAGATTTTTAGATTACATANNNAACAANAGTAATTTATTTCCTGAGTATAATAACAATGAGGGTGGAGATGTTTATCCAGATAGTGACGGATTATTTAACGGATGGGTATTGTGAGATACAAACCGAAAGAAAAAAATATAATAAAATTAAAACAGTATTTAAATGGCAAATACGATAGATTGGGGAAAATCATACAGTTACAGTTATTGGGGGAACGCAACAACAACCAATAGTTGGGGAGATGATTATATAGTAGA
>FUFK010039097.1_pt1 | contig 27268 bp, 47 predicted proteins | sample 1021851 | NCBI WGS metagenome assembly FUFK01 (sample SAMEA51879418, study PRJEB19060) | metagenome
TTTGCTGAGACTGGTGTTAAAGATATATTCAAAAAGATATTTGAATTAGTTGTTAAATATCAAGATAAAGAACGCATTGTTAAAATTAGAAATAGTTTTATTCCTATGAATCCTATGGAATGGAGAGATAGATGCAATGTTACTATNCATGTAGGATTAGGTACTGGATCTAGAGATCAACAATTACAAATATTAAATGGTATCCTTGGTAGACAACTTGAAGCAATTAAACTTCAAGGATCTGCACAAGGCCCAATCGTAAANTTACAAAACATTTATAATACATTGGCTCGCATTATTGAGAATGCAGGACTAAAAGATGTAGGTTCATACTTTACAGAACCATCTTTAGGTATGCAACAAATGCCACCTAAACAGCCTAAACAAACAGAGTTNGAGAAAGTTTCTCAAATTCAAACACAACAAAAAGCAGCTGAAGCTCAGATGAACTATGAAAATAGAATGCGTGAAATGGAACTTAAATATCAGAAAATGATATTAGAGTTTGAGACAAAAGCAAAAGAGCTTGAATTAAAATACAAAGCTGATATAGATGAAAAAGCAATTAGACGTGAAGCATTAGAAATGAAAGGTATTAGTGATACTAATAAACAAATCTTAGATGCTGCAACTAAAGAACTTTTACAACCAGAACAACCTGAGGCAGAAGTACAAATAAATGTCGGATCTCCACAAAGAGACTAGTAGAGGCACAAGAGCTAAAGAAGTTTTAGAAAACGAATTATTCAAAGAGACTTTAGATACACTAAAGAAATCTTATGAAGAAGCAATATTTCAAACTACACCTACGGATGACAAAGGTAGATTTTCTATCTATCTTGCATACCAAATATTAGGTAAAGTTGAAAACCATCTCCGTACTGTTATGGAGACTGGGAAACTTGCAGAGAAACAATTACAAGATCTTCGCAAGAAATAGCACCACCCATCCTGGAGTGCTAACATAACACTAACCACAAAGGAGTGAACTATGGCTGATGAAGCTATGAATGTGATTGATGCTGGTCAAGTTATTAAAGGTCTTATGACTGGAGAAACTAAACCTGCTGAAACAAAAGAAGAACAACCAACTGAAGTTGCTGAAGAAGTAACTGAAAAAGTTGAAGAAGAAGCTGTTGATGAAACAGTTAATCCAAGTGATGTTCCGTATATGAATCAGGAAACTGAAGAACTTACAGAACAACCTTTGGAAATAGAAGCTCAAGAAGATATTAATGAAAGTTCAGAGGAACCTTCTTATGTTGTCAAAGTTGATGGTAACGAAATGGAGGTCACCCTTGATGAACTACTTCGAGGGTATCAACGAGAAGCTGATTATACACGCAAAACATCAGAATTGTCTTTAGAGAAATCAAAGTACAACGATCTATTGCAACAATCTCAATCTGAGATTAACCAAAAATTGTCTAAGTTGACTGAATTAACAACAATGGCACAACAAGAACTTCAAAGAGAATATAGCAATATAGACTTTGAAAGACTTTATGAAGATGATCCTGTTGAAGCTGCACGACAAGAGCATAAAATGCGGAAGCGTGCTGAAAACTTAAACATGATCCAGGAAGAAACTAGAGCTAATCAAATGCAAGAGTTTCAAAAGTATATCCAGGAGCAACAAAATAAAATTGCTACCTTGATACCTGACTTTGCTGATCCTGCTAAAGCTACCAAAATGAAATCTGATATGAGAAGATATCTATCAGGTGTTGGTTATAGCGATCAAGAGATCAATAGTATTTATGATTCAAGACAAGTCTTGTTAATTAAAGATGCTATGACTTATGATAAGTTAAGAAAAGCAAATCCTAANGTTACAAAGAAAGTTGCTAAAGCTCCTAAAGTTGTTAAGCCTGGCGTTGCTAAAACAAAAGCNGATGAANNNGCNNNACNTAGACGAGATAAACTAAGTCGTCTTAAAAAGTCTGGTCAAGTAAAAGATGCTGCCAAGATTTTTAAAGACTTTCTCTAATTAAAAAAAGGAGGCCAATATGGCACAACCAACCAACTTGTACGATACGTACGACACAACTGGTATAAGAGAAGATTTAGTGGATGTTATTTACAATATCAGCCCTGAAGATACTCCTATACTTTCAGCGATTCCTAGAACCGCTGCTAAAGCNACNAAGCATGAATGGCAATTAGATTCATTAGCTGCACCAGCTGCCAACAAAGTAATTGAAGGTGACGATGCAACTGTTGATGCTATGACTGCTACTACTAGAGCTTTCAACTACACACAAATTTCTGACAAAGTAATTGCTTTATCAGGAACTCAAAGTGCTGTTGACGCTGCTGGTAGAGCTGATGAAATGGCTTATCAAATTGCTAAGAAATCAAAAGAACTTAAAAAAGATATGGAGTTTGCTCTTATCGAAGGTCAAGTAGCTGCTGTTGGATCAGCAACTGCTGCTAGAGCTTTAGGTTCTTTACCTGCTTGGATTGCAACAAATGGTAGCGTAGGTGCTACTGGTTCAATGTCAACTGGTGGAGGAACTGACTTACCTAATGATGGTACAGACAGAGACCTTACTGAGACAATCCTAAAAGCTGCTATTGAAGATGTTTATGTTTCTGGTGGTGATTTGGATCTATTGGTAGTTCCACCTTCAGTTAAACAAGTGATTTCTGGATTCAATGCGAACACTACTCGTTTTGGCCCAGCTGAATCAAGAACTGAATATGCTGCTATTGATGTTTATAGCTCAGACTTTGGAGACATTCAAGTTGTTCCAAATAGAGTTATGGCTACGACTGCTGAGAAACACGTTTTCTTACTACAGTCTGATATGGCTGCAACTGCTTATCTAAGAGACTTCCAAGTTGCTGATCTTGCAAAGACTGGTGACTCTGAGAAGAAACAACTTTTAGTTGAGTACACTCTTGAAATGAGAAACGAAGCCGCACATGGCATTATTGCTGATATAAATCAGTAATTATAATTAGGGGGAGACTTCGGTCTCCCCTCTATTAAAGGAAAGTATTATGTATTATAAATTAAGTGGAGTAGTTAAAAAAGTTGACTACACAGATAGTGCTGCAAATAGTTCTGCTATTTCAGATCATGTAAGATTTATCAGAGTATATGCGACAACTGATTGTTTTATTACTATAAATAATCCAGCAGTAACTGCAACTAATACTGCAACACCAATAGCTGCAAAAGATTATGAAGTATTTAAAGTTACTGAAGGTCAAATTGTATCTGCTATTCGATCTGCTGATAACGGATCATTGTATATTTCAGAACTAACGGAGTAAATATGACAACAACAAAAAGCCCAACTACATTTAAAGTAGACACAAATCACACAGTAGCTGTTGCTGATTCTTCTGCTGCAAACAGTACAGCATTTAATGCTGAAACTAGAGAAGTTAGAATTGTATGTACAGTTGATGCTTATGTAGAGTTTGGTGCTTCACCAACTGCTTCATCATCAAGTTTAATTATACCTGCATATACACCAGAATATTTTAGAGTAACACCTGCTACTAAGGTAGCATTCCTAAGAGTAGGATCTGTTACTGGAACTGCAAGAGTTACAGAACTAACACAATAAATGTTAAAGTTTTCTATTAGAGGACAAGATCGTTATAGAGATCGTAGGACAGATGTGCCTAATGATGTATTACAATTAGAAAATAGAACCTATTTATTAATGGAAGAAGGATCCAATCTTAGATTAGAACAAGCTGTAGGTACTGTATTTAGTGGTACACCAATAAGATAAATGAAATTTAACGAGCTTGTAAAATTATTAAAAGAGAAAGAGAAATCTTCTCAACAACAATCTAAGAATAAAGAAAGAAACAAAGTTTTAAGAAAGAGAGTAAAGAATGGCTGATAGTAAAATTTCAGAGTTGACTGCATTAACTAGTCCTGCCAATGATGATGAATTTGTAGTAGTTGATACTGATGCTGGTACAACAAAACGAATAACATTTTCAAACTTAAATTCATCTATAACTGCATCTGTTGCTGCTGATGATATTGCAACTGGTGATGCTGCTGTTACTATAGCAACAAGTTCTGGAAACATTACTATTGACGCACAAGCAGGTGATACTGATATTATATTTAAAGGAACAGATAACACTTCAGATATTACAGCATTAACATTAGATATGTCAGAAGCTGGAGCTGCTGCATTTAATTCTACAGTTACTGCTACAGGATTTATAATTGGTAGTGCATCTATCAATGAAACAGAATTAGAAATACTAGATGGAGCTACTCTCTCTACAACTGAATTAAATTATGTTGATGGTGTTACTAGTGCTATTCAAACACAACTTGATAGTAAATCACACATAAATTATAACTTAACTAAGACAGCAAACTATACTGCTGTTGCTGGTGATAAAATATTATGCGATACTTCAGGTGGTGCATTTACAATTACACTTCCTGCTAGTCCTAGTGCTGGTGATGAAGTTCATGTTCTTGATGCTACTGCATCTTTTGATTCCAACAACTTGACAATAGATCGCAACTCAAAGAAAATACAAGGAGCTACTGCTGACTTAACCATAACAACTCAAAACACAGGTATCGGTTTAGTATTTTATAATGATACTTATGGTTGGAGAGTGTTAGTTGATGCTTATGATGTTGATGTAACGGAACTATAATATGAGTAATATATATAATTCAAATCAAGATATACATATAGATAGAGGCACTAGAAAACTAGTTGTCAAAAAATCACAAGATACAACAAACATACTTAATGATAATAAAATAGCTCGTAACCATAGAGCTAATGAACAACGTGGAGACTTTCAACGTATTGCACAGATACCATTGATTGCTCTGCAAATAAAAACTAAAGAACTATTTGGTCATTCTAATTGGCATAAAGTAAATAAAGATGACCAACGTACTATTATAAAAAGAATGATTAACAGTAATGAGTTCCAAAACTTTAGAGTGGGAGATAAGAAGTTATAATGGCGTTAAACAATTATGCAAATTTAAAAACAGCAATAGCTAATTTCCTAGCTAGAGATGATTTAACATCTGAGATAGATGATTTTATTGACTTAACAGAAGCTGACTTTAATCGCAGATTAAGAGTTAGAAACATGGAAACAGTAGATGATGCATTTACAGTAGATTCAGAAACAGAAGCTCTACCTACAGGATTTTTACAGGCTCGTAGTTTTATACTTACAAGTTCTACACCTGACCAAACATTAGAACTAACTACTGCATACCATCAAGCTAATACTGCTGGATTTGAAAGATCTGGTGTTCCTAAAATGTATTCTATTGAAGGATCAAACTTTAGATTTAGTCCTACACCTGATACTACATATACAGCTAGGCTAACATATTATAAAGCATTTGATAGTATTGATGGTACAACTACTACTAATCATATTCTTACAAATCATCCTGATGTTTATTTATATGGTGCATTATATTTTGCATCTACATTTATTAGAGGTATGGATCAAACTACTATTGCACAGTTTAAATCACAATATGAAACAGCTTTACAACAAGTAGAAGCTGGTGATGAAAAAGATAAATACAATGGTTCACCTCTTATACAAAGAACAGATATTAATATTAATAACTTTGATAACGTAAAATAATGCAAGTACCTTTTGGAGAATGGCTACCTGATTTACCAGACCACACTAACCCTGGTGCAACACAAGCCTTAAATGTCTATCCTGCTGTTACTAGTTACAGACCTTGGAAAAGTATTTCTACTACTAGTGGTAATGCTTTAACAGCAAGAGCGCAAGGAGCTGCATCTTTTAAATCAGATACAGGTGTTATTTCTATATTTGCTGGTGATGCTACTAAGTTATATAAACTAACATCTAATGCTTTTGTAGATGAAAGTGGTGGTACTACATTTTCTACACCCACTGATGGTCATTGGGATTTTATAAAATTTGGTGAGGTTGTTATTGCTTTCAATGGTGATGATGCACCTCAAGCATGGACATTAGATGGATCAACTGACTTTGCTGCACTTGGAGGATCACCTCCTATATTTAAACATGCAGCTGTTGTAGGAAATTTTGTTGTTACAGGTTTTCAACCAACTGCACAAACAACTGTAGCCTGGTCTAGTTTTAATAGTCCTACATCCTGGACTGCTGGAACTAATCAATCTGATACAGAAGTTTTACCTGAAGGTGGAGTTATTACTGGTGTTACTGGTGGACAGTATGGATTGATATTTCAAGAGTCTCGTATTACTAGAATGGATTATAGAGGTGGTAATGTTATTTTTTCATTTAGAAGAATAGAAGATAACGTAGGAGCAGTACAAGGTAAGAATGTAATTAAAGTTGGAAACATGGTTTATTTTTTATCTGAAGATGGATTTAGAGTTACTGATGGTTCAGCATCTCAACCCATTGGTAATGGTAAAGTAGATCGTTTCTTTTTTGATGATTTAAAATTTGCTAAAAGAGAAAGAGTCAAAGCAACTGCTGATAGAGAAAACAAATTAATATGTTGGTCTTATCCATCTAAAACAGGAACTAACTCTGATACACAAAATGATAAAATTCTGGTATATCATTATGAATCTAACAGATGGTCATTAGTAGTTATAGACCATGAGTATATGATAGATTATCAAACTCCTGGCTATACATTAGAAGAACTAGATGATTATCCAACATCTGGTGCAAATGATTTAGATGCAATTACTATATCATTAGATAGTGCATTCTGGTCTGGTGGACTTAGATCATTTGGTGTATTTGGAACAGATCATAAACTAGGAGCTTTCCAAGGTAACTCATTGAAAGCTGAAATAGGTACTGGTGAAACAGAAGTATTTCCAAATAATCGTTCACTAGTTACTCATGTAAGACCAATAATAGATACTGATGATGCTACAGGTTCTTTAACTTTTAAAAACAAAGTTGCTGATACTTCATCTACAACAAGTGAAAATGCTATGCACTCTACAGGAACAATTCCGTTTCATAAGTCTGCAAGATACTTTAAATTTAATATACAAGTTCCAGCAAACAAAGATTGGAATGATGCTCAAGGACTTGATATAGAAGCTATAAAAGAAGGATATAGATAATGGCACTAATAGGAAACCCAATAGATTTTGATAGAATTAGACAAAGATATGAGTCTATAGTTTATCCTGAAAGTAAAAAAACATTTCAAGATTCACAATTTAATCAGATAAGAGATACTTATGCTGGGCTATTGCAACCTGCTACTACTCCTACACAAATGGGTGTTCTTGGTGGTATGGGTTCACAAACTATTAGTCAAGACGCTACACAACCAGGACAACAAGTACAGTTTAGATTTAATCCTGCAACTGGACAAACAGAAACTATTATTCCTGAATACATGGCTCCATTTAGAACAGATCAACAAGACTTCTTGCCTGTATCTACACCATTTGAAACTTTAAAACCTCAAGAAACAGTAGAATCATCTATTGGAATAGATCCACAACCTTCTTTTGCAACACCAGCAAGAGGCGGTGGAGGAGATACTGGTGGCTTTCAAGGTTATCAAGATCGTATAGGAGGAATGCAACCTAATTTTGGTCAGATAGCTAGTGATGTTCAAAGTTTTAATCCTGCGGTAGCTGGGTTACTTGGAACAATTACAGGAATGCCAATAGGCCCAATAGCTGGAGCTGCCAATATGATTAACAAAGCTCAACTAAAAAGACTTGGTGTTGAAGGAGATGTTGCTATTGGACAACTTGCAGATGCTTATAATGATGCATTAAAATCAGGTTTATCACCTGAAGATGCTTTAACTAGAGCTACACTAACAAGTGGTACTACTTTAAATAAAAAAGCATTTACACAAGCTGGTATTGAAGAACTATCTATTGATGATATGCTTGCAGAAGTTGAGAAAAAAATGGGAGACCAAGGTGGTCAAGATGATAAAGACACAAGTACACCAAGTGGACCAACTGGGCCACAATCAGGTGCAGGTTCTATGACAGATCAACAAAGAACAGAGGCAAAATCATTTAGAGATCCAAGTTCTAGTAAAGGAGATGGAGGTAGTGGTCAAGGAGGCCAAGGAGGCGGAGGCCCAGCAGGATGTTTTGTTGAAGGTACTGCTGTTCAAATGGCTGATGGTTCTACAAAAGAAATTACAAGTATTCAAATTGGTGAAGAAACTAAAGGTGGAACTGTTCAAGCTAAAATGGAATTTATGCCACAAAACATTTATAATTATAAAGATGTATTAGTTTCTGGATCACATTGGGTAATAGAAGATAATCAATTTATAGCTGTTGAAGATAGTAAACATGGAGTGCTTACTGATAGAATAGAACCTGTGTATACATTTAAAACTTCAGATAATAGAATATGGATTAATGATATTGAGTTTGGAGATTTTGAAACAGGCACTGATGAAGATTGGGAGCCTCATTTTGAAATGGTTAGACAGAAACTTAACAAAGAGTTAAGAAATGACAAGTAAACGAGATTTAGAATATGTTTATAACTATCCTGCTTACACTTTACAGGGTATATTATTATCTACATATGAATATCAATTAGTATCAGAGGATATTACTAATCAACTAGTACGCTATCATAATGATGAAAATTATGAAGTAGCTGCTTGGTTCTTTGGAGGTTAATATGATGTGTCGAAACTGTGAACATGAATGTCATTGTAGCAACAATGGTCAATGTGCTGTATGCAAATGCTCTAACTGCGAACATAATGCTCTTGACGAATTTTGGAAAAGAGTAGATGAGGATAATAAAGAGTAATGGCACATAATTATAAAAACGCACAATTTAATTTAACAGATACAAATAAAACAGATGTATATACTTGTGCATCTGAATCTACTTGCTTAGTAAAAAATATTCATGCAGTAAATTATGGTGCTGGTAATCATACTATCAAAGGTTATGTTTATGATAGTTCTGCTACTACAGAGTTTCAAATAGATCAACACACATTAAACTCAGGTGCTTCTCAGGACATATCTGATGGTATTATAGTTTTAGAATCTGGTGATATATTAAGATTAGAAGCTGGATCTGCCGATCATTTTAGTGGAACAATATCTATATTAGAAATTACATGACAATACCTGTATTTATACCTACAGATAATATTAAAACAGTTGAACCATTTGTTAATAATTCGATTGATAAAGCATTACAACATTCTGGTAATCACTATAACTTAGAAGATGTACACAAACAATTATACGAAGGTAAAGCTCAGTTATGGATTTTATGGAATGAAAAAAGAAAAAACAAATATCAAGGTTGTATTGTAACTAAGATAATTAAACGTAGTAATACTCAATCATTAAATATATTTATAGCAACTGGCAAGAATAAAAGATCTTGGGAAGATAAAATTACTACACTAGAAGATTACGCCAAACAACAAGGGTGTACTCATCTAGAAACATATGCTCGACCAGGTTGGTCTCGCATACTAAAAAAACATGATTATAAAATAACACATTATTTATTAGAAAGAAAGTTGGAGGACTAACATATGTCATTCGGAGGAGATGATCCACAAGTAATAGAAACAGGGGGTGGAATATATGAACCTGCTGAACCTTATGTAAAAGATATAATGTCAGAAGCTGCTCGTTTATATGCGAGTGATGTCGGTAAATCATATTATCCTGGCTCAACTGTAATTCCTTTTGCACCTGAAACACAAGCAGGATTAGATTTATCAAAGGGATTAGGATATGAAATGACTGGCCCAAGTCGTTTGTATGGTACAGCTGAAACAGCACTAGGTGGATTTGCTACTGGTGTTATGCCTGATGCTTATATGGGTAGAGGTCTTGGTGCAGGTATGGGTTCTGCTTATACAGGTAGACAAGCATATGGTGAATTAACACCACAAGCTGATTACTTAAGAGATGTTAGGTCTGGTATTAGTTCTGATGTTATGGGTGATATTGCTTCACAATTTGGTGGTATGGGTAGAACAGGAACTAGCCCTGCTGCACAACAAGCTGCTGCTAGAGGATTTACACAAGCATATGCACCTATAGCTCAAAGTGCTGCTGAAGCAGAAAGAGCTAGAGAATTATCTGCAAGAGAAGCTGATATTGTTAGACAACAACAAGCAGCATCAGGACAATTACAAAGACAATATGGTGCATCTCAAGCTGACATAGCTCGTCAACAACAAGCTAGAGAATCTGGACTTGCTAGAATGATGCAAGGTGCGCAAGCATTACCTGGATTACAATCTGCTATGGATGAAAGACGATTAGCTGGTATATCTGGTATTAGTGGAGTAGGTGCTGCATATGAAGATCTTGCTGCTAGAAATTTACAAGATCGTATTAATAGATTTCAATTTGAACAACAAGCTCCATATCAAAGACTATCACAGTTTGCTAGTCCTATATTTGGTGCAGCTGGTATGCAAATGCCAGGCATAAGATATGCACAACAAGCCAACCCATTGACTAGTGCTTTTGGTTTAGCAGAAGCTGGTTATGGATTAGGTTCTCAATTTGGATACGGAGGTCTCGGTGCAATACTTGGTGGCCTCGGTGGATTATTAGGATAAGGAGATACTATGGTAAATACAATGAATCAATATTCTGGATTATTAAACAATCCATTTGCAAAACCTAAATCTTTAACTGATGAAGAATTTAGACAGCAAATGATAGAGACATATACAAAACCTAAAGATCCAGGAACAATGTATTTTAGCCCTACATTCAAAGATACTGAACAAACAATTACAACAGATTTTGGTGCTAGACAAATACCAAGTAAAGAACTTACAGGTTTATTTAGAACAGGTGCAGACATTGAAGCAGAACAAAAAGCTGCACAAGATAAAGAAGCTGCATTTAAAGCATCAGGTGAAACAGTACCTTCAGGAGAAGAAGTCGTTAAAGCTGGTCCAATTAAAGAAATTAATGAAGCATTAGCTGAAAGCAAACCTAAGACTATGATGTCTAAGTTAAACTCTGTTGCTGATAAAATATTTAATCTACAAGACAATAATCCTGAAGCATATGATAAAATTATTAATGGTTTAGATATTTATGTTCGTGGACAACAAGGTGATACAATAGCAGAAGCTATACTTGGTAATAATAAGTTTAAAAAAGAACAAGCCTCTGCTTTATTACAATCAGCTATTGCACAAAACAATTTAGCAAAAAGTCAGTTTCAAGTATTAGAAGCACAAAAGAAAGCAACTACACCAGGTAAAGTAGAAAAAGGTGAACTAGAAATAGCTAAGAACATTGTTAAAAAAGATGTAGATAAAGATGATTTAGATGCTGTTGCAAACTTTATAGCTGGTAGAGCAAAAACAATACAACAAAATACTGGTATGTCTTTTAATGAAGCTATTACATTAGCCTATCAACTTGCACAACAAGAAGGTGGTGGACTTAAAAATGTAGCATCTTTATATGGTAAAGAATATGTAATTGATCCTGAAGGTTCAGTTATTAATGTAGACAACTATTCACAAGAGGAGTTTGATGCAATACCAAAAGGCACTATGTTTATCTACCAAGGTGAAAGAAAAATAAAACAATAGCATGGCTCTTGATTTAGGCAATTCAATATCTGCCTTAGATTTAGGGAACTCAAAAAACTCTTTAGATTTAGGTGATTCAAAACAAGCACTAGATCTAGGAGAATCTATATCAAGTCCAGAACAAAAAGGTTTCTTTGAAACATTACGAAATCCAATAGATCTTATGTTTAATGAGTCTGTTGTAAGACAAGGATATAATTATCTTACTGGTGATACTCAAGAAGTACAAGCTAAGAGAGCGCAAGATTTTATTGAAGCTAATCCTGACTTAGAAGGTACACCTGAATATATAAATGCACAAAGAAAACTAGAACGCTATGGTTATCTATTAGAACAAGGACAACCATTCAGCTTTGAAGCATTACAAGAAGCAGTAAAAACTAATCCAGGACAAATGGCTGGTGAGTTTGTAAATGCATTTATGGCAGATCCATATCTTATATTTACTCCATACTTACTAGGAGGTAATGCTCTTACTAAATTCTATCAAGCTAATAAAGTATTAGGTAAAGTTCCAAGATTAGCCAGGGGAGCTGCAATAGGAACTGCTGCTGTACCTGAAGCTGCATTATATTCTGTTATACAACAAGCAGGAGAGAATGGNNAGTTTGATGCTAATCGTATGGCAGTTGAAACTGCTATAGGTGGAGCTGGTGGTTTAGGTTTTGGTGTAGCATTTGGTGGATCACTAAATACTATAGGTAAATTTAGTGGTACCATGGATGAAATAAAAGATAGTATTGTAAGACCAAGAGCAGAAGCAGGTGAACCTGAAGCAATTAGATTGTTAGAAGGATTACAATTAAGCAAACAAGGTAAGCCAGTTTACTTTGAAGATAAAGTATTTGATACAATAGAAACATTAAAAGGAAAAGAGTTTAAATATAATGATGCAAATGCTATGGCAATGTATCAAGATATTGAGAGTAGATTAAACGAAACATTCCGTAAACTTGCAGTAGATATGTATGATACAAGTCTTGCTAAAAAAATATATAGAAACTCTACAACACCTTTAGTTGCTGGTGGAGTCTTTGGAGCTGGTGGAGCATTAGCTACAGGAGAACCAGAAAACTTTTTAATTACCGGTGGGACAGTATTAGCTGGTACTACATTTGGTAAAGTAGTTGGTAAAAGTATTAATAGAGCTTTACAAACTAGTAGAGGTAAAGATCTTGCTACTAAATTCATTGATAAAAAAGAATGGGATGGATTTTATAATGAAATAAAAGGTACAGGTGTAGATACTAGTAAAATTAATATTAAAACTAGAGATGAGTATCTTGAAGCTGTAAAACTTAATAAAAGATTTAATAAAGATTTAGCAGATCTTGGTGTTACAAAAGATTTACTGGACTCTAAAGCTACTGCTGTAAGTAGAAAGATTCTTTATAACATGGATACTTTCTATAAACTAGGTGGTATGTATTCACATCAGTTGAATATGTTATTTAGAAAAGAATTTCCTATTGCAAAAAGTAGAGAAGAAGATGTTCTTAAATTTATACAAAAAGTTAAAGATAAAAAAACAGGACAGCTTGTAGTTAAAGCATCTGATTTAAGTTTTGATGAATTTAAAGCTGCTAAAGCTGCACAAAGATTCTTTGAAAAAATACATAAAGAATTAGCTAATAACGATACACTTAAATTGAAGTGGAGAGAAAACTTCTTACCTGGTTTCTGGCAACGATCAGCTATGATTACAGATGATGATGCTAAATCATTCTTTACTAATTTCTTTACTGAAACAAAAAAAGGTGCAGGTTATAGAGGTAGACTTGCAACTGAAAATGCTAAAGTTGTAGATTCATATGATGAAGGTATTAATGCAGGATTAAAACCAAGAACTAAAAACCTTGGTGATATTATTGCTTTGTATAATCATTCTTTATTTAAAGCTATTGCTGAACGAGATGCATTAAAAGGTTTATATAATTCTAATATACCTGGTCGTACTACATCAAAAGGTATGATGCAAAACTTTTTATATGCAGATAAAGATTTACTACTATCAAGAGGTGCTGATATTGATGAATATGTACAGTTTCCACATGATGGTATTATTAGTGCTAACCCACTTAATAGATCAGCAATCAATCGTATTAATGAAACTATATCTAAAGCAAAAGAAACTGGTAAAGTAAAATCACCACAAGATATTATTAAGTTAAGAAACAAACTTATAACAGAAGATAAAAGTATTAAAATACCTTATGTATTTAAAGAAGCTGCACCACATCTTAAAATGATGTTTGATACAAGTGTAGAGAAAGGTTTCTTTAGAGCTATATCAAACTTTAACTTCTTACAAAAAAGATTAAGTGTTGGCTATTCATTCTTTCATGGAATGGCATTGTTTGAAAATATGTTCTTTGCAGGTGTAGGCACAGCTAAGATAGCTAATGTAGCTGGTCTAGGTAAAGTACCTGGCATAAGATATTTCATACCAAAAACTATAAGTGCAAAACGCATGATACAAGAAGGTGGTAATGGTGATGACTATGAAGCTGCACTTAGAGCTGGTGCTATATTCTCACACCCTGAAGATATTGGATACCATAGATTCTATGATTTAATACAAGGTGCAAATAGATTAGCAGATAAAGCTGGTAGCCCTTTACTAAAATGGACTATGCAACAAGGTATAGATAAACTTGTTACAAAACCATTTAAGTTTATTGATATGGTTACATGGGATCATGTCTACAACTCAGGTAAGTTATATACATTTCAAACTGCAAGAATGAAACTATTAAGAGATCCTGCAAACAAAGATGTTCCTATGCACATATTAGATAGGAGAGCTGCTGAATATACTAATGATGCATATGGTGGATTAAACTGGAGACAGATTTATGAGGACACTACAAATCCACTTCTTAAAAAAGTATTAGGTGAAGCATACAATCCATCAGGTAGAAGAATATTACAGTTATTATTATTTGCTCCTGACTGGACTACTGCAAATATAAGAATTATAGGTAAAGCATTTCCTGGATTTAACAAAGATCCAATAGGAAGAAAACTTTACCAGGCATACGCTATGAGAGCTGCATTAATATATGCAACTTTTGGTAGTGCATTGCAATATATGTTTACTGGTAAATCATTGTTAGAAAATAAAGATCCAACTAAAATAGATTTAGGTAATGGAGACAGTATGGTATTTTCTAAACAGTTGATGGAACCTTTGCATTGGGCTGTACACCCATATAAAACCTTAGTATCTAAACAAGGTAGTACACTAAAACTAACTGAACAATTATTATTTAATAAAAAATACTTGACAAGCCCATGGCCTAGTCCTATCAGTGAAGCTGATTTGTTTTCACTCTACAGAGCTAGGGATTATGGAGAACAAATTGGTATGTCTTTATTGCCATTTGCTTTAAGAGGAATTATTGAACAAATGAAAAAAGATGGTGTAGATTTTCAAGATGGTATTAATTATATATTAGGAAACTTTGGCCATCCTATTTATCAACAACCAAAAAAAAATACACCTGTTTATTATACAGGATTTAATTAAAATTAGGAGGAAAACACTATGGCTGGAACAGGCGTAGGTAAATTTAGTTCAACTGCTGGTAACAATACTAGCAACATGACTACAAACTTTGCAGAAAATATGGCACCAAGTAATGTCAATAATGCTGCAAGAGAATTGATGGGGCATATCTATGATATGTACAAACAATTAGGTGATGGTTACTTTGAGTATGGTGACGGAGATGCTACATATACTGTAGCTAGATCTGATGCTGATACTATAACTATAACTTCATCATCTGATATTTCATCAATATACTTTCCAGGTAGAAAGATAAGAATCACTGATGGTGGTGCTAATGTTGTCGAAGGCACAATAGCATCTTCTTCACACTCATCTACTACTCAGACTGTAAACCTTACAGGTATCTCGTTGGCTTCTGGTACTCCTACAAAAGTTGAACTTGGTATAGATACAGCTGCGTTTGGTGGAAGATTAATCCTTGATGATGATGGCGATACTTACATTGAAGCTCCTACTGACGATACTATTGATATCTATATTGGTGGTGCTAAAGACTTTGTATTTACTGCAAATACATTAACTGCTGAATCTGGTAGTTCATTTATAGGTACATTAGGTGTAGCAGGTACAGCTACAAGTGTTGCAGGTATTCCATTTTATCTTGGAGACTCAAGTTCTATTTACACGCACGATGTATCTGGAACAGATAACTCTGCTGAGTCTAATGCTGCTTATGGAATTAATGCACTAGATGCAATTACAACTGGAGACTCGAATGTAGCTATTGGTGCTCAAGCTGGCACTGATATGAATACTGGTAGTAAAAACGTGATAATTGGTAAAAATGCATTTGCAAATGCTACAAGTGCAGCAGAAAATGTTGTTATTGGATATTTAGCTGGTGGTGCTCAAGCTGCTACAAGTGGATTAAATGTTGTAATTGGTAACGAAGCTGCCGAAGAAATGACAAGTATGAGTGAAGCCACTATTGTTGGTTACAAAGCTGCTACATCAAATACAACAGGTAGTCATATTTTAGCTATGGGGTATCAAGCATATGACGGAGCAGATACTGAAAATCATAACTTGGCTATTGGCTCAAATGCTTTAGGCGGCTCAGTAGCTGGCGGTGAATACAACGTAGCTATTGGAAACTACTCACTAGATGCTTTAACTTCTGGTGATGAAAATACAGTTATAGGTTATGAAGCTGGAAGTGCAGTAACAACTGCTAATCAATGTGTATTAATTGGAAGAAAAGCTGGATTTGCAGTTACAGAAGCATCCAATAGCACTTTTGTTGGTACTAAAACAGGTGCTGGAATTACAACTGGTGTAAGAAATATTGTTTTTGGTAGTGCTGCATTAGAAAGTGCAGATACAGAAAATGATAACCTTGCCATTGGATTTAACACAATGAATGTAGTTAACAGTGGTGGTGAATACAATATAGCTATAGGTAACTACTCCTTAGATTCTATGACTTCTGGTGATTACAACTGTTGTGTAGGTTATGATACAGGAACAGACATTACAAGTGGAGAAGCTAATACATTAATTGGTAACTACGCAGGTCAAAATATAACTACAACTAATCATAATACAATTATGGGTTATGCTGCAGGAAGTGGTTTGCAAACTGGCGCTAACAATGTTGCTATGGGAAGTTTATCTTTACAAAATAATGTTTCTGGTTCTAACAATACTGCAATAGGTGATAAAGCATTAAGAGATGCTACTGGTAGTAATAACGTAGCTATGGGTGTTGAAGCCGCAACTAATTTAACTTCAGCTACCAATTGTGTCTTTATAGGTGCAAAAGCTGGAGAGGTAGGAGTTACAACAGGAAATCAAAATACAGTTGTTGGTGCTGAATCTGGTCAAAATTTAACAAGCGGTGCAACTAATACTGTTCTTGGCCCTTATGCTTTAAGAGATTGTACTACTGGTTCTAAAAATATTGCTATTGGTTCTGACGCAGTTAGATACCCAGATACAGAAAGTGAAAATATAGGAATTGGTTTTCAAGCAATAGGTGGTGGTAGTGTAGCTGGTGCAGAATATAATGTTGCTGTTGGTAATCAAACTTTAGATGCTTTAACTTCGGGTGATGGTAATACCGCAGTAGGTCATCAAGCACTATCAGCTGCTACTACTGGTGGAAGTTTAGTAGGAATAGGTAAAGCCGCTGGACATAATATTACTACAGGAGGTAATAGTATATTTATTGGAGATGTTACAGTAGCGTCTGGTGCTACTGTTGGTAACGAAATTGTTATAGGATATGCATCAACAGGTAAAGGTGCTAGCACAGGATTAATTAATCCAAATGGTGGAAATATGTTTCAAGGTAATAATACTTCAACTTGGGCAACAACATCTGATGAACGAGTTAAGAAAAATATTAAAGATTATGATAAAGGTCTTAATGAAATTAATCAATTAAAAGTTAGAACATTTGACTATAGACGATTGAATGAAATGCCATTAGGTAAAAATGATCTTCCTTTAGAAAATAATGAAATGCCTGAAAGTAATCAAGTAGGTTTAATTGCTCAAGAAACAATAGACATATTTCCAAATACTATTATTGAAAATCCTGATAATGGTAGACTAAGTTTACAGTCTGATGAAATTAATTGGGCATTAATAAAAGCGGTACAAGAGTTGTCCGCACAAGTAACAACTCTACAACAAGAACTAAAAACCATAAAAGGAGAATAAAATGGCAATAACTAAAGAATGGGTATCAGCTAAACCTAAAGTCAATGTTGATGGTAATGTAACAGAATGGTCAGTTGAGTATAAATATACTGATGGTGACTTTTCTCATACATTTAGTAAATCTGAAAAGATAGACGTACCATCAAAAGCACCAGCTGATTACACAAAAGCTGAACTATTGACACTTATGGATGAGGCACATTGGGATGATATGTTTAATAAAAAACATAATGTATTCCTAAACCCACCAGCAGTTGATACAGTTGACAATTCATTTGATGTCAGTACACTTAGCTAAAACTAAGGAGATACTATGTTTACATTAAACGAAAAAGAATATGACGAGACTAAATTATCTGACAAAGGTAAAGCACTCTATCAAAAACTAATGAAGATAGGTGCTGATAAATTTGATCTAGATATTCTTGCAAACCATTATACAACGCTTCTACAGGCGGAGTTACCTAAAGAAGAAGAAAAAAGTGGAACAGGAGAATAGAGAAGCAATTATCCGCATTGAGGGTAAACTAGAGTTGATGGATCAAAAACTCACTACCCTCAAGGATAACCATCTCTATCATGTCGAAAAAGACATGCGTCAACTCAAAACTCTAGTGTGGTTTATTGGTACTACAGTATTTGTACAAATGTGTTACTTAATAATAAGAACCCTGATTTGACAATAAAGATCAAATCGGTCTACAGTTCGATATGAACAAATCAATCTTAATTATATCTGATACGCATTGTCCGTATCATCATCCAGATCTAATACCATTTCTTTCTGCTATTAAAAAGAAATACAAACCAGATCGTGTTATACATATAGGAGATGAGGTTGACTCTCATGCTATATCATTCCATGACTCAGATCCTGATTTATACAGTGCAGGAGATGAACATAAAGAATCATTAGTTACTATCCATCAAATGGAAAAGCTATTTCCTAAGATGGATCTTATGGATTCTAATCATGGTAGCCTGGTATATCGTAGACAAAAAGCCTCAGGTCTACCAAGAGCTGCAATGAAATCTTATAATGACTTTTTAGAAGTTGGCCCTGGATGGAAATGGCATGATGATCTTTTAATTACTATGTCTAATGGACAACAATGTTACTTTTGTCATGGTAAATATTCCAATGTATTAAAAGTAGCACAGCAATATGGTTGCCCAACAGTCCAGGGACACTATCATAGTTCTTTTAATATTCAATACTGGGGAAACCCCAACAGTTTAAACTGGGGTATGCAAGTCGGATGCTTAATAGATGCTAAGTCTCTAGCATTCGAGTACATGAAAACACAAAAATCTAGACCGATCATTGGATGTGGCGTTATATTAAATGGACTCCCAAGATTGATACCTATGGTTTTAAATAAAGGTGGAAGATGGAACAAAGAACTGACTTAGAATATTTGACAACTCCTAAACAAGGAGTAAAAATTGTTAAGAAAAAACTTTATTTATATATCAATTCAACAAGGGGAATCTATGCAGAAAACAGACTCACAAGCGAAGATGCAATTAATCTCGCAAGACAACTACTCAACGGAGCAAACCAACTTAACTGAGGAGCCAATCATGTATGAGCCTGAAAGTAATAGACGACCTGGAGTAACTAAAAAATATGAAATGGATAATCATAAGTTCTATGTAAACATAGGATATGATCCTAGAGATATGATGCCTAGAGTAGTTCGTATCTGGAGTGATATGAAAGTAGGAACAGTATTTAGTGATATGTTGATTGATTTATCTGACGATATTACTGAACGATTACAAATAAGAAAAAACTTAGATAAGTCTTTAGAAAGAATGGCAACTGCTGCGCCTCGTAGAGGTGATGGTACTCCGTCTACAATACAAGGTTTAGTTGTAGATGAACTCATAAAGTCTTACTACCTGGAGAACTAAATGCCTTTTGAAATGATTACTATGCTAGGATCTACAATCCTAGGAGGGGTGATGTCCATCTGGAGTCAGTCCATTAAAGCTAAACAAGCTGAACAAAAACTTCTTATACAAAGAGCTGAAGTACAAACTGAAGCATTTAAAGAAGCAAGAGAATATGATAATGTAGGATTCCAATGGACAAGAAGAATCATAGCACTAACTGCTATCTTNGCTATTGTTGTANTNCCTAAGATACTTCCATTGATAGATCCACAAGCACAAGTCATTGTTGGATATACAGAATGGAATCCTGGTTTCTTATTCTTTGAAGGTAAAGATGTAATGAAGTGGGTGCCTATGGCTCATAGAGGTATAGTCATTACACCATTAGATACTAATCTTGTATCAGCTATTATCGGACTCTACTTCGGTGGATCGTTAGTTAAAAAATGATTTGGATCCTAACTGTTATGATGTGGTACGAAGGAGATCAATACAGAAATACTTACTTACAAGATATTCAATTTATTTCCGAAAGTGCCTGTCAACAACATTTATTTGATAACAAAGTAATATTNGTAGATAGCTTACTAGAAAAATTTAGAAACATAGATGATATGAATATGCAATCATTTGAATATTTCTGTGAGGGTAAANNTGTNNANTTNGATNNGGTATGAAAAAATTAGACATAANTGAAAACACCNCTATCTCNATGCCAGCTCGTAATCTTATCANTATTATTGGNNNTNTTNTTGTGGGTGCTTGGTTCGGGTTTGGNGTCATTGAGCGACTTAATATTATAGAAACAGAACTACAGCTTATGCAACAAGATTTACTTGAAGCCANCTACNCAAAAGCCTATNGANCAGGAGCAGTTTATGTTNTTGGAGTTTCTTTCTAAGAATCAAGAAAANATTAAAGGTAATGTTGAAGATGAACTTCCTCGTATTACTGCATTAGATCTACAGGTACAGTTTTTAGAAGAACGTATTATAGATTTAGAATCATTAGTAGATAAGTTAAGAGGAAACGGAACCCATGATTGAAACAGTTGTCGCTCTATGCCTTATACTTAACAATAAACTTGTTGAACACTCATTTAAAGAAGATATTGGTCAATGCCTTATGGACAAGCGTGTAGCTACCAGGTCTATAGGTGAAGATCAAGATGGAGTCAAAATGAGTTGCGATATTGTAGAAGCTGAGACTGAGATAGATATGGGAAGAAAAAGAATTATTAAGATCTATGAATAGATGGATCAAGAAACAAGCTAATGCNGATAACACGATTGATATGGGAGTGGATGTTNGTATTCTTTGNNTTGATATTNTGGCTGCTCCTATCCTTATTCCTGTCCGTATTGGAAAGTTTCTAATTAAAAAGTTTCTTAAAAAAGGTATTAAGTTTGTATATCATCTTATGCATAATTAACTCTTTTACTCCAGGCTTTATCAGATCCACCAGCTTCAACTCTTTTATATTCTCTCATTACCCATTCAGGTTCTAATCCTGCCAAGCTACAAACTATTTGGAAATCTTCTGTGTTGTNAGTTAACCAAGTGCGAGCTAGATATATCGAATTATTATTTGGTCTGTCTTGAGTCTTNCCATTCTTCTTACGTTTNGGTGGNAGTATNTTTCTAGTCGCATCATGNAATTGTTGAGCTATNACATTAACCCATAAGTTTTGTTCTGGTGTCATTGATAAGTTCCTTTACTTTNTCAAGGTANACAATGGCATCTGCCAATTCCTCTTGTGTATCTTCAATCCATTGAAGTAAAGGTTTATCAGCAGTACGCATNGTATTACCNTATTCTATAGTTCCGTTGTTTGATCGTTCAATCATNTTNGCACAGATCTTACTAACCAACTCATCNTTACAAAGTTTNTTTACAGCNTCTATCATATAGCACCAGCTTTAGTTAGTGATTGAAACTGAGAACAATACATATCATTATCTTTTCTACGGAAGTTATCTTTCTCTTTGAGTCTTATAGATTCTTTCATAGCTAATAGATGTTGTTTGTATTCATCACTTTGTCTGGCCCAATGTTCTTTCATTGCACCCGATAAATCATCTGGAGCTTTGAATACTTGTTCAGCCAATACAGTCCTTAGATACTCCTTAACGTAACTAGCTTGAGCTACATGTTCTGCCTCAGTATCTTCGTTATCGTAGTTTTGTTGGAGAGCTTTCTCCATACCTTCTCTTGTAATGATTGTCATGTTACTCCTTTCTAGAATGGTACTTCATCATCAATATCATCATCAACATTCTCTACAGTTGCACCAGGGAATGCATCTTTGATTTGATCTACTACATTAGTTGCTTTGTTGTATCCTTCTTGACCTATCTTAATCCACTTAGCAACTTCACCTGATGGATCTTTTAGTTGGATACCTTTCTCATGATGTAACGTCATAAGCACTTCAGTAATTCGACCAGCCAATCCTACTGCTATCATATCTTGTGGTAAAGCCTTAGAAGTATTCGGTGTCGCTTTCGCTCCACCGCTTGATGTTTCTGTTTCGTTCACATCCTTATCAGGTCTTTCTACTTTGAATGCAGTAGCNTTNCCATTTCGTTCTTGTCCATAATGTACCANNACNTCATCACCGACTGATACTTGTGGATCAAACTTACAATAGAACTTTATCTTAGTTCCACTTTGATTTAGTACAACAGGCATGAACCATTGATCCTTACCTGGTTTAGGTGCAGATATATAATCTACTTTACCTACTGATTTATTTAACTCCATATATTTCTCCTTGTAGTTAATTGTTCCAATTCTCTTTAGCGTACTCACGATCCTCCTCACTCCACTTATATCCATCAGTATTAAGTGGTACCATTTTCATTGCTGTTTCTGTATTAGGTACGTTAGCCATAAATACTTCTAAAGACTCAAACGAATTTATCATAGTCTCATAATTTTGGCTAATCATTTCGTCAGTTAATTCAAACACTTTGAACTTTTTATGTGACGCATAGACCAATGTTACTGGCTTACCCAACAATACTGAATACAAAGACTGTTGCCTTACATGATCTTCTCTTGGCTGTGATGGTACTGCTAGGGTAGCTTTCGTATCTATGATTAGGTTCTCCCATTCAAAGTCTGTTACAGTAGTGATAGGATANTCTAGGGTGTCCAATCTGTGACGTTTGTAGCTCTGGAATAGGTGAGGTACCCCAATATCAGGATACGCTTCTTTGATACCTTTAATCAAGTTTAAAGCTATACCACCTACTTTGTCTGTTTCGTCAAACCATTCACCATCAAACTGATTGACCATATGTTTAGTGCAATGTTCTACTACATCAGCATCNGACCTGTTATAGAATAGATTGATAGCNCAACCAAATTCTGCTGAGTTACCCATAGCCATACGGGGTGTAGTCTCNGATCGTTTACCTANTAAGTTTCTGTATATCCATAGTGAAGGATTACCATACCAATCATTACCCTTACTTGCACTATGTCTGTACTCATTTATTTTCATTGTATTCCTTTCTCGAATAACTTATATTTTTTATATGTCCAACTTTGATGAACCTCATTTTAATTATAATAGAGAAATCATAATCACTCAACCAAATAAAGACAAACCTGCACATATTGTAAACATCCGTGAATCTTCTATAGAAACTATGTATTATCGTAGNCATATAGATCACATTCAATATGCAGCTGGCTCTATCTTTAGAAGGAAGTGGGAGATGTCTCAACTTATTTCTAAACCAGAGATAGGTGTACGAGTAGATCATTCTGCTAATCCTACAATAGCTGATAATAAACTAGATGCTATCCAAGAACTCAATAGATTGCATAGTGTTATTGGTCAAAAACCTTACGAACTTCTTGAATATGTTTGTGGTTTTGGTAATACTATTAAACAAATGAATGCTAAATTTAAACTATCTAAAGCCAGAGGTGGTGTTAGATTCCGTGAAGCTCTTGATGAAGCATCAATATTCTACGGATTAAAAGATAAAGGTAATACTATTCGTGGCAATAAGAGACGTTAAGCATCTTAAGAATGTTAGGGATAATCCCTGTTCTTACTGCAAAACTGATATAGATATTCAGGCTCATCACCTGACTCATATCAAACCTAATGGTATGTCTATGAAGTCTGATGATTGTTGGACTGTACCTTTATGTCCTATGTGTCATCACAAACTACATCATTACGGAGAGCGTAGATTCTGGATAGAACGTAACCTTGAACCCGGTATCTATGCAGCTATACTCTATCAAGTATCCCTTGACAAACGAAACCCTTAACTTATAAAAGTAATTAGAATAACCAGAGGTGTATCTAAGTGCCTGATAACAAACAACTTTCTAAATCAGATAAGTATCTCAAAGATCTAGATATGGATAGATTAGTAAGTGGTATCCAAGAAAGTCTAGACTGTCCTTACAAAGTAGCTAATGCTATAGGGAAACTTATATCTGCTAAGATCTATCTTGAGATCGTATGCGAAGAAGAAGATATGCAAGACTATATAGATAATCTAGAGGATCAGTTACATACACATTATGTCAAAGACCAAACAGTCCATTAATAATAAATCAGTCAAAGTCCATTGTACTGATATTAAAATAGAATTAACTACCCCAGATTTTGGTGATGACAATCTTACTGATTGTTACGGACACTATCTCAAACGTAAAAACCTAATTCAAATACAAGCAGGTCTATCAGATATTGATGAGGCCAACACAGTATTCCACGAACTCATGCACTCTATAGCCTGGCTCACCTGTGAGACAAACGAAGGTGGTGCATTAGATAAAGATGATGTTGAAGAAAGAATTGTCAACAACTTCAGTAATTATTGGATCGGTATCTTCCGTGAGAATAAATGGCTGCTTGATTACTTCAAAGAAAAATTATAACGAGAGCCTAACGCCACCAGGTTGCTAGGCTTCGGCTCTCTGTTCTCTTGAGAATATCTATTTACTTTCTATTTGTAATGGATTGTAATCAAGACTGATACCAGCTTCTTTACTTAATACATTACTAACAACTTGCATGATATTAGAATCAGAACCTGCTGACCATATAATATCTCTAGCTCGTTGATGTGCTTGATCTAATTGCAATAGAGCCTTACCTTCAGTTGATTTAACAAACTCACGATCAAGTGTTTTCTTAGCTAGCTTAGTTAGATTAGATACTATCTCACTATAATTTCTATTGTAATTAGAATACATACCTTCAACTTCAAGCATTCTAGTTATTGTACTTCCCATGTGATTAAGAAGTTTATTGTATTTATTTTCTAATGATTGTAACTCTGCTAGTTCTTTCTTAAGACCTACTTCTTCTACATATTTAGGATATAGTTTCTTAATCATTTTTTCTTTAGCACTAGATTCTTTTAGTTCTAATGATCTCTTGTGATTGTATATCTCATCATTAACTCTTGATAAGAAATACTCTCGTTGTCGTTCACTCATTCTAGCCATTGGCTTTCCTTTCTGTTAAGTATTGAATATATCTATTTACTTTTTAATTCTTCAAGTCTTTGTTTAACTAACAACATAACTATTTTCTTTTTATGTATGCCTGTTATCAAACATAATTCATCTAACATATCTGATAGTTCTTTATGTTCTTTGTCTGTATAGTTGAAAGCTAAATACTTCCAACCATTAAGTCTCGGATCTTTTGGGTTCATCTTTTTTTAATTTCTTTCTGACTTCATCTTTGATTTGTTTGGCCGTCTCTTTATCAACGCCATCAATGATTAGATGTTCATCCAACCAATCTTTATCTTTGACTTGTGCCATGTAATCCATGAACTGATCTAATTTAAAACCCATTCTTCATCCTCCTCTTTAATTTCTTTATTAGGTTTGAGAAATCCATAATAAACATGAGTATCATCTACTTTTACTTTCATCCAACTTACAGGACAATCTGCTAACCAATTATAAAATCTCAAATCCATTGGATTTAAGCTATCTATTTTTAATGAATTACTTTTCATAGTTTAGAACCTTTCTAATGTAGCAGTAGAGAGGTAAGCTAAGTGAGCGCAGTATTATCTTAGTTTTTATGTACCTTACTCTCATACCTCTCTACCTATTGAGTACATACGCATGAATCGTTAGCCTTAAGCGGTAACTGTCGAGAGGTAGTTATATATCAGCTGATTCAAACTACTTAAACAGCTAGCATCATAAGAGGTAACCAAACAGTTTGGCTCCTGTACTCAAATATTTTAACGAGAAGCCTAGTATCATTACCCTAGGAAAAAGGTCAGAGCTACTAGACTTCTCTATCAACTGCACTTTAAGATATGGTTGCAGTAGAAATGCAGTCGAATATTTTTAGGTGGCAGGATATAGGACAAACCTACCACCCATTCCTCTAACGGAATCTATTTTATATAAGATGGTTTAGCTATTACACTAAACGCAACTCTTGGGTTATCAACCAATGCTTGTGCTGATTCATAATCAATTAACTTATTGATCTCGATCATTAAGCTATTAGTTACCTGTATAGGTACATAACCTTCAATACCATCAGGTATAAACTTCTCACCTTTGCTTATCCATTTAATTTTTGGATATGCTTTGATGTATATCTCCTGATGATCCTCTGGGTTCATTGCTGGATTGTTCATATTCTTCTCCTTTCTTATAAATTCTACTGATATCTTCAGTAGTAATTAAGTTATAATCTTTCAATATCTTTAGTAACTCTAATACTTCATACCTAGATTTTATTATTTCTGTAGTATGCTTAGATTGTCTATCATGTATATCTGATATGATAGCTGTTATCTTTTTTATTATCTCATCCATTAGTACCAGAACTCCTTTGATTCCCATAATGCTTTGTTGATATAATACGCTGTCATCTGCCAAGCATTACGACCATAAGCAAATACAGGTAGTAGTGAAACAATAGAACCTACAGTTGACCAACCAAGTATTTTTCTCCAGTTCCAAGGTTTTTGTTTTCTCAGTTCATGTATGTTTTTATTGTGTAGTATTTCTTCAAGCTCAGATATTTTTTCATCTCTCCATTTCATTTCGTGAATGATAGAGACTACATCTTCTTCATTATACTTTGTCATTGTATCTCTTTAGTTATTATGTTGCTGTACATTCTGTCATCTTGTAACTCAAAACTAAACACACTATCTAGTTCTTGTTCACCAAAGAANTTAGCTACAGTTGGATCATTTAATAATTCTTTGATTGCCTTGTCTCTATCATATCCATCTCTAACTTTGTTAAGAGCTTCTTCTATTTTCTTTTCGGCTTCATCATAAGCCCATGCTGCTGTCTTACTCATAACCCTCCATCTCTACCATGTCAGCTGTCAAAGCATCATCATATTTCTTGAACTCATGTTTGTAGTCTATCATTACTTTTTCTATTTTGTTTGTAAGCTGTATGTGATTTACAGTCTCATCATAATACTCATCATACAATTTAATTATTTGATCCATCCAATGGTTAGGCATAGTGTTCCTTTCTAGTTTACGTTTATACTGTATCTGTTTGTTAATGGTTTACAACCAAATTCATCATTCCA
>FUFK010037371.1_pt1 | contig 27259 bp, 22 predicted proteins | sample 1021851 | NCBI WGS metagenome assembly FUFK01 (sample SAMEA51879418, study PRJEB19060) | metagenome
AAAAGGATTAAGCGTCGCTGTTAAGCCCATTAGAATACCTGTTGCTCTTGGAGGTACTTGGCCATACATACTGATACCCTCTGACTGAGCTACTTCGATTCCTTGCAAAAGTTGCTTCCACCAGTCTGGTCGAGCATCTTGTTGTTCTACTGTAATAGAAATTGGCCTCCCAGACTCTTTTGACATGGATTTGAAAATATCAAATTCAGATTCAAAATCATAAAAGTCAGATATTCCTTGTAAAACTCCTTTCTCAATCTCACCGAGTGATTTTGCTATTTCTACTAATTCATTTTTATGGGCTGTAATACTAGGCGTTAAATTACCATTCACATCATTATGTTTTTCAGTTCTTGATGTGCTAAAGCCATAAGCACCAGCTTCAATAGCTTCTTTTACTATTTGTTTCATTTTTTTAATTTCTTCTTCTGTTGCCTCTTCGTGTTTTATTCCACGCTCACCCATTACATAAGCCCTGACTGCACCATGTGGTATTTGCGTTCCAACGTCTATTGCAAGAGGTTTTTTTTCTAAAGCATCTAAATATTCAGGAAAGCTTTCCCATTCCCAATCTATTCCTTCATGCAATGCTGTTCCTGGAATATCCTCAACACCTTCCATCAGTCCTATTAACCAATCTCGCTGATCTGGCTTACATGGCGAAAATCCTACTCCACAGTTTCCCATTACCACAGTTGTAACACCATGATAGGTTGAAGGTCTAAGATAAGGATCCCAGGTAACCTGTCCGTCATAATGTGTATGTATGTCAACAAAGCCAGGTGTTACTATTCTTCCTGAAGCATCAATAGTTTTTTTGGATTCCCCTTTTATTGATCCAACAGATACAATTTTTTCTTCTAAAATGGCAATATCTGCTTTAAAAGGCCTTCCTCCCTTACCATCGTAAATTAATCCATTTTTAATAATCAAATCGTACATAAGTAAAACCTTTAAAAATTGTTCTTCTCTTTCTGATATAGTATCGCACCTTAAATTTATCTGCTGCAACATTTACATTAATTTATATGAAAAATATCACAATTAAATTGTTTTTGATGTCACTGGTTTTTAACTATTCATTTGCTGAGGAAGCTACAAAAACGGCCGATGAAGAGAATGAACTTGAAGAAACTAATGAGGTTTTTCTGGAAGAACTTGTTGAGGACTATGAAGAAATACCTGGTTTTTTTATCACTTTCAGAGACCCTGAAACAAATCAAATTTATTTAAAAGTAGATAAGGATCAGTTAAAAAAAGAATTTATCTATTTCGCTCATACTCTGAACAGTGTTGTAAGTACTGGCAAAGTTAAAGGTTCATATCTTGATAAAGGTATCATTCAAATTGAGAAAGATTATGAAAATCTCCGTTTCAAACGAGTCTTGACTAACTACACTTTTGACGAGAACAATCCATTAAAAAGATCTGAAGGGGCCAATACATCTGATTCTACATTTGCAGTGTTACCTATAAAGGGAAAAACGAAAGATAAAGATGGTTATCTTGTTGAAATCACACAATTACTACTTTCGGAATCATTAACACCAATTATCCCAATTTTTTCAGGAGACTACACGGACTCTAGGTTTAATTGGGGTCCAATTAGCTCAAATAAATCTCGAATAGTGGAGGTTTATAACTACGAAATGAATACTGATTTTGAAGTAGAGTATGTTATCGAATCCCCTCCTTCTTATGAGTATTCTGGTGAAGATGCAGCAGACTCAAGATACGTAAGTGTTCATGTGCGATATAGCCTTATAGAAATGCCTGACAATGATTTTGAACCAAGAATAGAGAACCAATCTATTGGTTATTTCTCAGACAGAGTTACTAATCTTACATCTAAAAAAATAACTCCCTATCAGGACTTAATATCAAAATGGTATTTACAAAAACAAGATCCAACAGCCGAGTTTTCCAAACCTGTAAAACCAATAACTTTTTGGATAGAAAACACCACTCCTCTGGAATTGAGAGACTATATAAGAGATGGTGTTTTGGCATGGAATATTGCTTTCAAAGAGGCCGGCTTCATAGATGCCATAGAAGTAAAAATCCAGCCAGATGATGCTGAATGGGATGCTGGAGATATTAGATATAATGTTATACGTTGGACATCTTCGCCAGACCCTTTATTTGGAGGATATGGTCCTAGACTTGCAAATCCACGAACTGGTGAAATTATAGGTGCAGACATAATGCTTGAATGGGTTTATCTAACCAACAGAATAAACTACGATGCGATCTTCAATTCAGACTCTTCACCAATGAGCTGTCATTCATCAGAATTCATTCAAGATGGAATGGTCTTGGCACAGAATATTGAACTCAATGATCCTAAGATAATTGAGCAAGCTATAAAAAGATTAGCGCTTCATGAAGTTGGACATACTCTTGGCCTAAATCATAATTTCAAAGGAAGTTATCTGCACAATAATCAAGACGTTCATAATCCAGAAATCACCGGCAAAGTTGGAGTTACTGCTTCGGTAATGGAATATCCTGCTATCAACCTAGCACCTCTAGGTGTCGAGCAAGGTGATTACTACGATACCATTCCAGGGCCTTATGATATTTGGGCTATAAAATACGGATACACTCCAAATCTTAGTGAAGATGAACTGGCAGCTATTATCGCTGAAGAGATCAAAGCTGAACATATGTTTGCAAACGATTCAGAAGATATGAGATCTCCTGGTCGGGGTATTGATCCTAGGGCAATGATAAATGATCTTACCAATGACCCAATTACTTATGCCATCAATAGAATAGAGTTGCTTAATCATACTCAAGATAATATTGTTCCAAGACTTGCTGATAGGGTTGAGACTTTTGAGGAATATAGGCTTGCCCTCTCTGTTTTTATGAGAGAGTATTCAAGACAACTTGAGGTCATTTCTAGACACATCGGAGGAGTCTATGTAGAGAGATATAATCCGAAAAATANAAGCAATAAAGAACCTTACACTCCGGCTCCTTCAGATGAACAAAGAAGGGCTATGCAATCTTTAAATAAATACGCCTTTTCAATTGATGCTTTCCCTATTAATCCAGAACTACTTAAGAGGGTGCAAATTCAAAGAAGAATGTTTGACTTATCTGGAGAGCATGAAGATCCCCAAATACATAAGATGATTCTAGAAATTCAAAATAGAGTCCTTGATCACATCCTCAGTCCTTGGACACTCTATAGAATTTCAGACACTGAGCTCTACGGAAATGATTATTCTGTAGATGAGGTNATGAACGATTTAACTGAGTCAATTTTTTTAGGAGATCAAGATAATGAGATTAGCTCTATCAGAAGAAACCTCCAGACTTCGTATGTAAGGAGATTGATAGGTATACTCGGTCAAGATTATTACAATGAGTTAGCAACTGCTTCTGCGTACGATTCTTTGAGAAAAATTCAAAAAATTATTAGAGGGTCATCTAATGATGTTGCAACAAGATCACATAGAAGATTGGTTGCTTGGATAATTGAATCTGGTCTAGATAGAGCGAATTAGCCGACCTCTTTCAAAAATTTTAAGATGGACTCATTGACTTCATCTGGAGCTTCTTGTTGAGTCCAATGACCTATAGCTTCCAATTCCTCTGCAAATAGTAGGTTTTCATAGTTAGTTTTAATCCTGTCAATAAGAGGTTCTTCGGACCTTATAAAAAAATTGACTGGATCTAACGTTCCAGTNATAAAGAAGGCAGGTTGCTTAAGTTTTTTGTCTAATTGTGGCAATTCTTCCCAATCTAAATTTTGAGCTCTGTACCTGTTTAAAGGACCTCTGAGACCACTTATTTCAAATTGGCTTACAAAATAATCTAAATCTTCCTTAGTAAACCAACTAGGGAAATCATCGAACACTTCCATGCCATCTAAAAAAGAGGAATTTTTATCTTTTTGGGGGACCAATCCACTTTGTCCCTTTTGTAAATTATTTTGCATGCCCCTACCATCACTATTGGTATAAGTAATAAATAAAGATCTATTTAGATCAGTTTCGAATTCTTGTTCAGCTGTGCCCTCTTTCTGAAAATATAACTGGTAAAAGAAGTTATCTTGATAAATTTCTTTCCAAAGCTTTAATGGAGGCATAGGACCCCTACCTGTAAAAGGAACAGACATTGTTCCAGTGGCGCTAATTCTATCTTCATTCAAGGCAGCAGTGTTTAGAGCTATAGGACCTCCCCAGTCGTGCCCGATAGTTATCGCCGTATCATAACCCAAAGCATCAATGATCCCGATAACATCATCAGTCATATTTTTCATAGTATAGGCTTCAATCTCATAAGGCTTATCTGACTCTCCATAACCTCTGACATCGTAAGCAACTGCCTTATAACCCGCCTGAGCAACTGCTGGCAATTGATGTCTGTAGCTATACCAACTCTCGGGCCAACCATGGCAAAAAATAACCAANGGTCCCTCTCCCATCATAGCCAATCTCAAGTTAATACCATTACTTTCGATAAACTTAAATTCTATATCTGACATATCAACGACTCCTTCTTTGTTATATTGAAAGTATCCTTTCAATCAACCAGTATGTTCCCAAGCCTCCTATCAAGAAACTCGCGAAACTGTTCACTTCTACTTTTAAAATATCTGTTCTTAGTAAATATATAACCAAACCGAAAAATGGCAAAACTAAAATTTGCCCTGCCTCAATTCCAATATTGAAAAATAATAAAGAGAGTAATAGGTTGTCATTATTTATACCAATCTCAGATAATGCACCAGCAAAACCTAAGCCGTGCAAAAGACCGAAGCCAAATGCAATTAGCCAAGGTGTGGTTTCGTATTTTTGCTCATCTCCTACCTCTAGGGCAAGGTAAACGATGGTTAATGCTATGAATGCTTCAGTTGATGCCTGTGGAACACTAACTAAATCAAAAACGGAAAGTGCTAATGTTATGCTATGTGCAATAGTAAATGCAGTAATGGTCTTTATTAAGTTAATGACACCAGATACAAGAAATAAAAGGCCAAAAACAAACAGCATATGATCAATACCACTCAATAAGTGTTCGATTCCTAACCAGAAATAGCTCACCGGATAAATACTTACCTGTTCAGGAACATCAAACTTGGAATTACTAATTGAAGCCAAACCCTCAAAAGAAGAATCATCCAAAAATTTAATACTTATTAATGCATCAGTTAGCCTTGTAAGACCCTTAAATGCTATCTCCTTTCCTTTAAGAGTGACGTCGCACTCAATTTTAAGATTAGTGACTAAGTACTTACCTTTGATAGTTGGAAGATTTCTCTGAATCTCTTTACAGTCGGTAAAGCTTACTTCTGCAGGCAAGCCTGCAGCATTAACTGGAAACATCCATGAACCAGAATATTGCCCATCTTTGCCTTCTTGAAGTAAGAGCCTAGCGGGATTCATTTCATGACTTCCAATATGAGAAGCCAAAAATAAAATTAAGGAAGATAATAAGAGTTTATTTTGAAATTTCATTTAGATCTGCCAATATTTCTATTTCATATTCAGACCTCAGCTCAGTAAGATAATCTTTCACAGCATTATTTTGTTTCTGCAAAATAATGTCATTTATTACTATATTTTTCACTTCATCAAGGCTTGGTGTATAAGATTCGGTAGCAGAGTTTAGATAAACTAAATGAGATCCATACTCTGATGTTAAAGGTCCTGTCCATGACTTAATCTCAACTTTTTGAAGTTCTTCAGCAAATGATAGACCAAATGATCTTTCTATTTCAGGTAAAGTTTTAGAGGAAAAATTCTTGCCCAGAAGAAAAGGTTCACCAAAATTTGCTTCTGACTCACCTGCCTCAATTAGTTTTAAGGCTGATTTTGCTTTTTGATAACTCTGGTCATTTTCACTGAAATAAATATGCGAAAAGGTTAATCTCTCTCTTACTAAATATCTTTTAGTATTTTTTAGATAAAATTCTTTTACCTCATCTTCTGTCGGTAAAACAGTTTCTGCTTCTTGTCTAAGAAAACCAATTTTTTGGGCTAACCGTCTTTTAATGATTATGTCATTTTTATCAAGACCAAGCCTAACAGCTTCACGATATAAGATTTCTTCATCAATAAGCTGTTTGATAATGCCTTCTACTTCATTAATGGTTGGCTCTCTTCCTACTTGTTCTACCCAAGTTGAGATGAGTGAATTTATCTCTGACTCAAAAATTGTGATTCTATTTTCACTTTCATTATTAAAAATAGTGTCCACTGCAAGAATTAAGACACCCAGAATTACGAAAATAATTAGCCTTTGTTTCATATAATAAAATCAGTAAAAACAATAATTTGAGTCTATTTTCTAATTATATTTACCAAGTATCTATATTAGGCCTTCTTTTGCCTGTTCTGGTCTTGGGAGGTAATGATTTTAGAGCTCCTGAAATCCAAGTTCTGGTTTCAGCTGGATCGATCACATCATCAAGTTCAAAGTGTGAAGCCATATTCACTGCTCTACCTCTGTGGTAACTATCTGCAACCATCTTTTCATAGACTTTAATCCTTTCTTTTGGATCTTTAATTGCCTCTAATTCTTTTCTGTAGCCAAGTTTAACGGCACCTTCTAAACCCATTCCTCCAAACTCTCCTGTTGGCCATGTAACAGTAAACAAAGGTATTTTAAAACTGCCTCCAGCCATAGCCTGGGCACCCAGTCCATAAGCTTTTCGTATAACTACTGACATCAAGGGTGTTTCAATATTAGCACCCACAACAAACATTCTTGCTGCATGCCGTATCAAAGCAGTTTTTTCACTTTCTGGTCCTACCATAATCCCTGGACAATCAATTAATGAAAGAATGGGTATATCAAATGCATCACATAATTGGATAAACCTTGAACCTTTGTCTGCACCAGGAGAATCAATTGCGCCAGATAAGTGCCCAGGATTATTTGCTACAACTCCGACTGGTTTTCCTTCTATCCTTATGAAAGAAGTAATGATACCTGGTGCCCAATCTTTTCTTATTTCTAGAACAGAATCTATATCAGCAATACCATCAATTATGTCTCGCATATCGTAATACCTGAGCCTATTCTCAGGAACAGCAAATCTAAGTTTACGAGAGTCAGGTTCCTTCCAGTTCTTAATTGGTCCTTGAAAGTATGATAGGTATTTTTTTGCGACTTCTACGGCCTCCTCTTCATCTTTTACTGATATGTCAACAACTCCATTTGGTACCTGCACATCCATAGGTCCTACTTCATCTGGTGTAAATACTCCAAGACCACCCCCCTCAATCATTGCTGGACCTCCTACTCCAATATTTGAGTCTTTAGTAGCAATGATGATATCGCAACAACCCAAAAGCACAGCATTTCCTGCAAAGCACCTACCGGTCGTTATACCTATGACGGGAACGAGTCCAGAAAGTTGTGCAAAATAAGTAAATGCTAAGCAATCAAGACCTGCGACTCCTGAGGTATCCGTATCGCCGGGCCTACCTCCTCCTCCTTCCGCAAAAAGGATTGTTGGAAGTTTATTTTGTTCAGCAATTTCGAACATTCGATCTTTTTTTGCATGATTCATTTTTCCTTGCGTACCGGCTAAAACCATATAGTCATAAGACATAGCCATAANTCTTGAATGCTCTTCAGGAAAAAGATGACCATTTACGTGACCTAAACCACAAACCATTCCATCTCCAGAAGTATTTTTTATGAGATCTTCTTCGCTCCGCCTTCGCCTTTGTGCTGCAATTACCACCGAACCATATTCTAAAAAGGTACCTTCGTCGCAAAGATCTTGAATATTTTCCCTTGCAGTTCTATGACCAGTGCCATATCTTTTTTTGACAGCTTCAGGTCTATTCTTATCATGGCTTGCTTCTTTTCTGTCAAGAGCTTCTTGTAAGTCAGGTCTAATCCAATCCAAATCAACTTCGTCTTCACTAGATACTTCTTTTTTTGTAACTTCGCCTAATTTAATGGTCATCAATGAGTGACCTTCAAAAACGGTATCCATATTTGAAACATTTATTGCATCAACGGTTCCACTCACGGAAGAGACAATTTCATGTTCCATCTTCATGGCTTCCATAATGCCAAGAGTTTTCCCTTCCCAAACCTTATCACCAACATTGACATCAAAGTTTACGATCATTCCTTGCATAGGAGCCTCTACACTCTTATATCCCTCTTGCAGTTTTATTTTTTTAAGTTCAAGAATATTTTCTGACTGATCAACAAAGACGCCTCCGGACTTTCCATGGTCAAGCACTGCTAAAGGATCGAGATCCTCTATTTTCCNTCGCTGAATTTCTTTCTGCGAAATGCTTCTAGTTATATCTAATAAATCGGAGTGGTTATGTGGCGAGAGAAGGTCTTCAAGATTATTTTCAAAAAAATTAGTATGCACCTTGTTGTTTAAGAATTCCTTATTTACAAATAAGTTCTTCAAGATCTCGATGTTTGTAGGCACTCCTTTTATTTTAAATTCACACAAAGACCTATAATTTCTTTTGCAAGCCTGTTTATAATTGTCTTCTGAGGAGTAGGTTATGATTTTTGCTATTAATGAATCAAAAAGAGGGTTTGTCTCATATCCAGAATAACCATAACTGTCCGCTCTAACATTAGGTCCTGAAGGTAAATCAAATGACTCAAAAATCCCTCCTCCAGGGTTTGCATTGCCATCTTTCCCGATTGTTTCCATATTGACTCTGGATTGGATTGCAAAGCCTCTTGGTTCTTTAATTTGATCTTGATTTAATTTAAGTTGTGTAAGGGACTTTCCAGAAGCAATTTGAATCTGAAGTTTTACTAGGTCTAAAGATGTTATTGATTCAGTAACAGTATGCTCAACCTGCAGCCTGGGATTGCATTCAATAAACCTAAAATCCTCTTTTTCTACGTTGACCAGAAATTCTATAGTTGCCAGTCCTTCGTACTTTATTTTTTTACCTAAAGCTAATGAGGCATCTATCATCCTTTTTTTGAGATCTTGATTGAGACTAGGGCTGGGCGCTATTTCAATTAACTTCTGATGCCTTCTTTGTATGGAACACTCTCTTTCGTGAAGATGAATAACATTGCCACTACCATCGCCAAGAATTTGGATTTCAATATGTCTGTAATCTTTTAGAAATTCTTCGACATAAAGGTCAGGTGAATCAAATGAAGCTTTAGCTTCTGATGACGCTCTTTCAAAAGCNTCCTTAAGATCAGCAAGCTTAGAAACAACTCGCATACCTCTGCCACCTCCTCCTGAGATAGCCTTAATTAGTAATGAAGAATTCTTCTTAAGGCCCTTAAAGAAAGTTTCAGCTTGTTTGAGGTTCGTTTTAGATGAGGTCCCTAAAATAATTGGAACCGATAGTTCGGCAGCTAAAGCCTTGGCAGCCGTTTTATCACCAAAAACTTTTAAAGCCCTTTCATTCGGTCCAATAAATTTTATTTTTGATCTTTTCAAAGCAGAGACAAACTTTGGATTTTCACTTAAAAATCCATATCCTGGGTGAACAGCATCAACTTTTGCCTCTTTAGCAATTGAAATTATTTCTTTGATATTTAGGTAAGCGGATGCTCCTTTTCCTTCAACTTCATATGCCTCATCGACCTTGGATAAATGAAGAGATTTAGAATCGTCTTGTGAAAAAATACCAACAGTTTTGATACCAAGGTCTTGGCAAGACCTTGCTATACGAATTGCTATTTCTCCCCTGTTAGCAATTAGTATCTTTTTCATAAACTTTTAATGAAGTTTATTTAGATGTTTCTACCAGAGGTCATACTTTTGCATCTCTGCGCGACCTACTACCATGTGATGAACTTCATCTGGCCCGTCTGCAAATCTTAAGTGCCTGATGTCAGTATAAAGTCCAGCCAAAGGAGTCCATTGTGAGATTCCAGCAGCTCCATGCATTTGAATTGCTTGATCGATAATCTTACAAGCTTTTTCTGGAACCATAGCTTTAATGGCACTTACATAGACTCTTGCTTCTTTGTTGCCCAAAACATCCATAGCTTTAGCGGCTTGAAGAACTGCTAGTCTCATAGCATTTATTTCAATCCTTGCCCTTGATATGATTTCAAGATTACCNCCAAGTTTAGCTATAGGNTTGCCAAAGGCTTCTCTTGTTCCAGCTCTTTTCACCATAAGTTCAAGTGCAACCTCAGCCTTACCTATGGTCCTCATGCAGTGGTGAATACGACCAGGCCCAAGTCTTACCTGCGAAATCTCAAATCCTCTTCCCTCACCAAGAAGAATATTTTCTTTTGGAACCCTTACGTTATCAAATTTGATATGCATGTGCCCATGAGGTGCATGATCATGACCGAATACCTGCATTCCTTCTAATATCTGCACACCTGGTGTGTCCTTAGGCACTAATATTTGCGATTGTTGTTTTGATGGATGAGCATCGGGACTGGTTTTTACCATAACAATCATTATCTTGCATCTTGGATCTCCGGCACCAGAAATATAAAATTTTTCACCATTTATAACCCACTCATCACCATCAAGCACAGCACTGGTACTAATATTTTTTGCATCGGAAGATGCTAAATTTGGTTCTGTCATGGCGTAAGCAGAACGAATTTCTCCATTTAGTAAAGGTTCTAACCATTGTTTCTTTTGATCTTCAGTACCTACTCTTTCCAAAACTTCCATATTGCCAGTGTCCGGAGCAGAGCAATTCATACTCTCGGAAGCAAGGGGATACTTACCAATTTCTGTTGCAACATAAGTGTAATCAAGATTAGTAAGACCATCACCAATGTTTCCATCTGGGTCTGGCAAGAAGAAGTTCCATAAACCCAACTCTCTTGCCTTCTCTTTAGCGCCCTCCATGAGCTCTATTTGTCTGGGGTGCCACGACCATCTGTCTTCTTTTTCTTTTTGAAGTGCAGAATACTCAGCCTGTATTGGCTTAACATTCTCCTCGCAGTGATGTTTAACTAAGTCCATCAAAGGCTGAGTTTTCTCAGACATTGAAAGTTCAAATAGTTCTGGATTTTCTTGAATCATGTTATTTCTCCTTTAATAACTAATATGAATACCAAATAGGTGAAGACCATGCCCTTTCTTGGATAGTCTGTTTTAAATCTTCTCTCGGTTTTGTTCCATTTTTTACTGCATCCCAAGTTGACCATCTACAACTTGGATTCTCTAATACCCTTACATAATAGAAAGACTTAACTGCTGAGTCAAAAGATTCATCAGTCCAAACAGTCTTAATTTCATTAGTACCTCGATCAGAGCTTATAGAGCAGTCTGAAATATCAACTAACGCACCATTATCTGGGCATCTATTGGTAAGAGGATCTGGAGTCAAACCATCTGAGCAAGCGACATCAATTACTTCTTCAAAAGGACGTCCTGTAGTCTGCTCTACCCAACCTTTAATAATTTGTACTCTTTGCAATGGCGCGGCATTTTTATCTCTCATAGCCCAAATTAAGAAAGAAGGTGCCTTACCTTCAGACGGTGCCAAGTCCTGACCCATTGGAACACCCTTTCTGTAAGCTTCTTTAATCAAGTCCTCTTTTTCAAGCATTGTTGCGTCTAGATCGTATCCTCCAAAAAATCTTAGTTTGATTCTACTCCCTGAAGTTGCATAGGTTTCTTTTCGCCTGAATGCATCGAAAATTGAATCTCTAGTGTTTTCTTCTGCCCATACCGCAGCGAGTCCAGAAGCACCCCAAGTGTTAAAAACTGCGTCATTGAAGTTCCTTTCACCAATTTTTTTAAAAGCAAGTTGTCTTATTGCTTGGCCGCCAGTTAATGACTCCACTCTTTCATCGGATATAGGAACTGATCCGCGAGCTACAGCATCACCATCCAAAATCCCAACCTTTGAATGAAAATCTGATTCGTCATCTGATATCGCACCTGTATGGGTATCGCTAGCTCCTACCATTCCAAATTTGTAAGGGTTTCCTCTCCCCTCTTCTTCCATACCTAAGCCATCAAGGTATGCCTGTCTCACGTAACTTCCAAAAGGCCTACTGTAGGAAGAGTTGCCAACCCTTTGCCACATTATCTCAAAATCAGCCCATTCATCATTCGGAGATAAAATTGGGTGAGTTTCTGAGGTACCTTTCACTTGCGTCATCTCTACGATGGGTTCATTGCGCATTCTAAACTCCGCATATTTTGTACTGATTGGCAAACCTTCCCAATTCTCCATTTCGAACATCTGACCATTTGATCCATTGGAGTTATGGGGTATTGCGATTGTATCTACACCTCTAGATCTCAAATCATCCATCCAAGACCATAAATCTTCTGGGTTAACTGATTTAAGCCTAGTAAATGGTTCAACGGTAAATTTATTTCCCTTATAAATTACGTTTCTATGAAGGTTGGCATTTTCAAAAGGGGGAGTGCCATCAAAACCACAACCATTTCCAGTTAATAAACACTTTACTCTAGAAGCATCTTGAGTGTTAGAAGATCTGGTCGTAGATGCTGTGAATTCATAAGCAACAAAAGTGGTGAAATTACCCGGATCATTATGTCTCTGAGCACTTTTTATAACATCTTTCCAAGCCGTTCTATGGATATCTACGTCGTAAATGGTAGAACCCCGGGCGGTATCACCAGTTAGATAAGCTACTGTCCTTGTCCATATATTGCTATATGCTGCAATATTTCTTACATAAGTTTGAAAAAGTTGAGATCTTGCTGCTACAGATTCTTGAGTAAGATTTTCAGGTGCATTTAGATTATGAAAAGGCTCTGTCCCAGGTCTTCCATTATTGGGATCTGCCCATCCCTCAACACTGCCCAATAGAAAACCATGATCAGTGACGGCGTAAAAATCTAAAGGTTCTCTTAGTTGCATATCATAACCAAGGGGATGTTTAATTGCTTTTCCTTTAGCATACTCATATGCATCATCTGGTGTCGCAGTTGTTCCAAATATATATGCATCAAAAGAATGCTTTGTGTGGACGTGCAGATCACCAAAATAAACATTTCTATCCTCGTTATAACCCGAGGTGGTTTTTGGAGGGGGATCTGTTACTTCTAACTCGTCTGTATAGTCGACAATATCATCAGGTGAAGTACAACTATAGAGGATTCCTACTAAAAGCGCTGACCAAAAAAACCTGTATGATTTCTTCATATATTCCCCATTTAAGATGTGAGTAATTTATCAATTAAAGAGATTCTTGTGAAGGAAATGTTATGGTAGCTTAACCCGATCTGGGTGAGCTGATTAAACGTCATCAGGAAGAATATTTCTTACCTCAATTCCATCATTATCTGGAACATACCATATAGGTGAAGTCCATGCTCTTTCCTGAATTGTAGATGGTAAGTCACCTCTAGGTTTCTCTCCAGATTTAATTGCATCCCAAGTAGACCATCTACAAGTAGGATTTTCTAATACTCGCACGTAGTAAAATGCTTTTAGATTAGGATTAAAATCAGGATCTTTCCAAACGACTTTCAATTCATCTGCGCCAAAATTCTTGGAAATTTTACAATTGCTTAGATTTACTTTAGCTCTACTATCCTTGCATAAGCCTGTTTTTATATTGGCTTTCCTACCATCCGAACAAGCTACATCATAAACTTTTTCATGAGGTTTACCGCTAAGTTCTGTCCAGCCTTTAATTATCTGAACTCTATCGAGAGGTGCTCTTTTTAGATCTCTTATAGCCCAAACCATAAATTCAGGTACCTGATTTTGATTTTGCAGAATGTCTGAGCCCATGGAAGATGCATTTGCATAGGCGTATTTTATGGGATCACCCTCCTCAAGTATTTTTTCAAGATTATAACCACCAAAGAATCTTACTTTTATTCTGCTTCCTGAAGTAGCAAAGGTCTCTTTTCTTCTGAAAGCTTCATAGATTGATTCACGAGTATTATTCTCTGCCCAAACTGCAGCTAAACCCGAGGCTCCCCATTCTGTATATCCTGTATCTATATAGTCTTTGCCTTCAATATCTAAAATTCCATCAACAATGACATTTGCTCCTGCTTCTTCAAGTTGTTGTCTAAGTGACTGCGTTACTGGTGCAGCTCCTCTCAGCTCAGGTGTTCCATCTAAGATGCCAATCTTAGAGTGAAAATCAGATTCTTTATCAGAAATAGCACCTGTATGGGTATCACTTGCTCCAACCAGTCCAAATTTATAAGGGTTAATCTTGTATTCAGCTTCAAGAGAAAGGCCTCTTAGGTAGGCTTCTCGAACATAACTACCGCTTGGTTTAGAATAGAATGGAGAAGCAACCCTATTATTCATAATTCCAAAATCTGCCCATTTATCCTCAGGAGAAAGAAGCGGATGAGTATCGGAAGTTCCTTTTACTTGTGTAATTTCTACTAAAGGTTCATTTCTCATTCTCTGTTCCGCATAATTATCATCCATCGGATTTCCAGCCCAGTCGACAAGCTTAAACATTTGACCATTTGAACCGTTAGAATTATGAGGAATAGCTAAACTTTCAACACCAAGTTCTCTTAAATTGTCCATCCAGTTCCACAAGTCTTCTGGATTTTGTGAATCAATGATTGAGAATGGCTGGATGGGAGCTTTGCTGTCTTTGAAAATAACATTTCTGTGTAAGTTACTTTGACCCGGCCCACTAGAGGTGAATTCATAAGCTATAAATGTTGTAAATTCACCCGGCTTATTGTGTCTCTCAGCTGACTCTGCAACATCTCTCCAAGCTGATTGATGTGTTGCTCTATCATATGCCATTGTTCCATAGATTGTATCTTTCTGCAGATAAGCTCCCAGCATTTTTATAGGATTTTTTGAGGGCTCTATTAGCTCACCTGTAATGAGATTTGCAAAAAGACCTGCTCTTTTTGCAAAGGTATTTGTATTTAAATTTTCAGGATCATTTAATCCATGTAAATCAGATGCAAAATCAAGTTTTCCAGGCTTTGTGGTAGGGTCTGCATACGCTCTTATCATTCCTAACCAAGCAGCATGATCAGTAACTGCATAAAAATCTAAAGGATCATCTAATTGCATGTCAAAGCCAAGAGGATGTTTAATAGAATTTCCTTTTGCATACCTATAAGCATCATCAGGTGAAGCTGTGGTGCCAAAAATGAAAGCATCGAATGAATAACGAGTGTGTACGTGTAAGTCTCCAAAAAATGCGTCCCTATTTACNTTNACAGGTATTTCAGAGGTAGAAGCATTCATCTCAAGAGAAAAATCTGCAAAATCATCTTTTATTGAAAATAAATTATTAGCACCAAGAATAAAAATGAGAATTGAAAAAAATAATGCAGCAATAAAAGTACGTGCGATTAGGCCCATGTCTCTCCCCCTTTAAGAAAGTACAATTTAACAATTTAATTATTTTTTGAAAAGGCATAAAAAGGGGATTTAAAGAGATTATTGATTTAAAAATGTATATACTGTATATTTATACAGTATGAAAGATATATATAGAAAAAATAGGCATTCAGGCCAGCCAATGGCAATTAAAAATATAGATTTGATCGAGTTCAGTGGGGAATTTAATAACTTATGGTTGGATAGACTAATAACCTCACTTTATATTGTTTTATCAGTGACTTTGACAATAATTTCTCTTGTCTTTGCTATTGGAAGGACTTTTTAATTTTTTCCTAACTTATTGATATCCTGATATGCTCCTTNAGTGCCTTTAGAGGAGTACTACAATTATTTCTTGATTCTATGGTCGTCAATTGCTGTCATAGTTTTCACGATTTTATTCTTCAAAGACGCTCCCTATGGGCGCTTCAATACATCTGATCATGCCTTTCAGATTCCATCAAGGTTTGGTTGGATCTTCATGGAGTCTCCTGCAGTTCTAGGGGTTTTATTCTGCTTTTATTTTTTTTATGACTTAATAGGAATGCCCCAAACTCTTATGTGCTTGATTTGGCTTTCCCATTATTTACACAGAACTCTTATATGGCCGTTAAGGGCTGAACTTCATGGTAGGAAAATGCCACTTAAAATTGCGTTATTGGCCTTTGTATTTAATACCATCAATATAATAATCCAATGTTTATGGATTTTTTTCTTAGGAAATTATCTTGAGGAATGGATCACTTCTGGCTTTTTTATGCTTGGTTGTTTTATTTTTTACATTGGAATGTACGTCAATATATATTCAGATAATATATTGATGAATCTTCGCAAAACAAAAGGTAATGGTTATCATATTCCTGAGGGATTTTTATTTAAATACGTAAGTTGTCCTAATTATCTTGGTGAAATTATAGAGTGGTTAGGATGGGCGATTCTTACCCTCAGTCCAGCTGGATTAGTATTTTTTATATGGACCTTTTCTAATCTTGTTCCTAGAGCTAAAGCAAATCACCAATGGGCCATTGATCGGATAGAAAACTATCCTAAGGGAAGAAAATCTGTATTTCCTTTCTTGTACTAATTGAAGTAAAGAAATATCCTTTTTTAACTTCAAGAATTAATTTATTCTATACATGAAATAAGAAATAAGGAGTTATTCATGGATCTTGAGTATGGGCCACAATATGACGAGTTTAGAAAAGAAGTTGTAAATTTTATAAAAGAAAACGAGCATACTAAATTAAGCGGACCTGCCAGAAGCGAAAGCCGAGTAGCCTGGCAACAAAAATTAATTGATCATGGATATTTCGCTAGATCCATACCCAAAGAATATGGCGGATATGGTGGAGACATGGACATTATTAAATTGAGGATTATTGCTGAAGAGTTCGCTAAATCTCCCATCCCTAAGCCTGCTGGAGGCCAAGGAATTCAAATGTTAGTACCAACTCTTTTATCGTTGGGTACAGAAGAACAAAAACAAGAATACATTAAGCCTACATTAAGAGGTGAGATATTATGGTGCCAAGGATATTCAGAACCCAATTCAGGAAGTGATCTAGCTAGCCTACAAACTAAAGCTGAGCTAGATGGTGATGAATGGGTTATTAATGGTCAAAAGATTTGGACAAGCACTGCTCACCTCTCACAAATGTGCTTTATTCTAGTAAGGACTGAGCCCGATGCGCCAAAACATCAAGGGATAAGTTATTTACTAATGCCAATGGATTCTCCGGGTATTGACAGACGCCCTATCAAACAAATGACCGGAGANTCAGACTTCAATGAATTGTTCTTAACAGATGTAAGAATACCTGCTAAAAATATTGTAGGCGCAAGAGGTGAAGGCTGGAAAGTTGCGAATGCAACTCTTGGTCATGAAAGAGGTTCACTTGCCGATCCTAATGTAACTCAGAATAGATTGAACTCTTTGATCGATTTGATGAAAAATGAAACTATCGATGGAGAAAGAGTTATAGATAAACCTATATTCAGAGATAGATTATTATCAATCCAAGGTAGATTAATGGCACAACAATCAAATGCTCTAAGAATACTTTCTTCTCAGATTAATGAAGATCAAGACGCAAACTTAGCAAAAGCTATCGTGAAGCTTCAAGGAACAGAACTGAGGCATGAACTGGAGGGATTAGCTATTGACGCAATGGGAGAATTAGGTACGTTATACGAAGATAGTCCTCATTTAAGAGATGATGGAGCATGGCAGATGACCTATATGTATTACTTGGGTCTTATTATTGGCGGCGGTACTAACCAAATTCAGAAAAATATAATCAGCGAAAGAGCACTTGGCATGCCTAAGGAACCTAAAGTTCAAGGAGCATAAAATGTATTTTGGATTATCTGAAGAACAAAAAAGTCTCGAAGAAAATATAAAAAGATATCTCGCTGAAAATGCTCCCTTAGATAAGATAAAGGCTGTTGCCAATGGAGATGATGGTGAAGCTGATTCTGTTCATAAAGGAATAATTGAGTTAGGTCTCAGCGGACTGCTTGTACCGGAGCAATATGGTGGACTAGAGTTAAATATGCTCTTCGCCACTGTCGTCTCAGCAGCCTTGGGTTCGGGAACAGCACCTGTTCCCTATGTTGGATCTTATGTCATGGCTCCACTAGCTTTAAATCTTGCTGGTAGTGAAGAACAAAAAAATAAGTGGTTGCCCAAAATAGCCGCAGGAGAGTGTCAATTTGGAGTTGGATTATCGGAATATGTTGGCGCTAGAGAAGATGCTGGATTTGAATTTTCAAATGGAAAAATAAATGGAAGATCTCTCTTTCTTATTGACGGAAAGAATGCTGATGGATTTATTCTTTCAGATAAATCAGGAGGACTCTACGTAATAGATAGTAAAGCTTCTGGAATAGAAATTGTCGAGTTGACAACAGTGGATAAAACAAGGACCTCTATAGAAATTCTTTTAAAAAATGTTAATGCTGAATTGCTAGAAGGTTCAAAAGATAAGTCTGTCATAGAAAAAGTACTTGATGCAGGAAGACTTATGTTAGCGGCAGACACTGTCGGTGCAGCTCAAGTCATGTTAGACAAGTCCGTAGCATATTCACTCGAGAGAAAACAGTTTGGAAGACTCATTGGTTCATTTCAAGCAGTTAAACATATGTGTGCTGAGATGGCCGCAGAATTAGAACCGTGCCATTCAATGATTTGGCATGCTGCTCACTGTCAAGACAATGTCCCTGAAGAAGCCAGATTAATGGCATGTCAAACTAAGGCCCATGTTTCAGAAGTAGGAAAGCAAGTTTCAAAAACAGCAACAGAAGTCCATGGGGGCATGGGTTTTACTGATGAACTAGGTCTTCATTATTGGTTCAAGAGAATAGGATTAAATAGACAATTACTAGGTTCTCCAGAATTGGTTAGAGAGGAAGCTGGTAAATTACAAGGTTTTGATCAGTAATAAGTCACAAAGATAAGCCTGAAGGAATAAGCTCAGTTATATTCATAAAACAGCTAAGATTCTAATTTGTAAACTTTATTTGCCGTTTCATAAAAAAGTTTTCTTTTTTCAGCATCACCCAGATGAATTGTCATTTTCTTATAGGCATTCCAAATCACATGATAAGAAACCGACTGTTTATCAACAGGGAAATTGCTCTCAAACATTGACCTATCTGCTCCGAAACATTCAAGCGTATGCATATAATAGCGTGCCTGCTCGGCAACTATCTCATCTGATGTGGCTGGTAAATTTTTTCTATGCCAATCCCATCCATTGATGGGCATCGCTAATCCACCTAGTTTTGCGAAGACATTGACACATTGACTTAATTCATAAGTATCTTCTTTCCATTGTTCATAAATCTCATCTCTCTTACCCTCATATGGTCCAATTCCAAGAGGACCTCCAAAATGATCATGAACTATTGTTAGATCAGGTAGATTTTTAGCTAATTTCGTTAAGTCTTTTATTTGATTATGGTAATGCCATGTATCAAAAACCATTCCTAAAGAACTAAGCTCTTCTAATCCTTGCTGAAAATTATCTTCTAAATAGATATGAGGAGTAGGATGCGAGTGTGCATTTCTAACTCTTTCGTCTTCATCCCATCCACCCGCGTGTCTGATACCTCTAAAAAGACCCTCACCCTTCTCTTGATGCATTTCTAGAACTTCTTTAACACTTGATCCCAACATCATATTGGCATGTCCAATTATTCCTGCAATTTGAGCTTTATCAGGGCTTTGTCTTCCTTGTTTGGCAATTTCAACTACAAACTCTGTTTCGCCTACAGGTTTGAACCGATCAGGACCTTCTTCATAGTATTCTTGACCGCAATCGATAAAAACAGTTTTTTTAATATTATGACCACTTGAAGTATCACTCCATAAATCTTCTAAAAGATATCTGTAACTTTCCTTAATTCCAGGAGGATCTTCAGGACCATGCCATAAATGATGATGAGGATCGATGATCTCCATATCAGGATCAATAATTTCCTCCTTTACACCATTTATCCAATTTTCTATTTCATGAATTTTAGCCATGTCAATTTCCTCTAATTATATTTAAAGCATAACCAAAAATATCTGCTATTTCGTCAATTTGCTTTTCCTTTGAGGTCCCTGCTCCGTGTCCTGCCCTCGATTCAACTCTAAGGAGGATTGGATTTGAACATTGCTGAGCTTCTTGAAGTCTAGCAGCAAATTTATAAGAATGTGACGGCACTACCCTATCATCTCTCGAAGATGTTGTGATTAGAGTTGTGGGATAACATATAGATGAACTGATATTGTGATATGGGGAATAGCTCAAGAGATTGAGAAAATCTTGTTCTTTATCAGGTTCCCCGTAGTCACTTTCCCAAGCCCATCCAATAGTAAACTTATGGAACCTTAGCATATCCAAAACTCCTACTTGAGGGATAGCAACTTTGAATAAGTCGGGATTTTGTAGCAATGAAGCAGCTACTAATAAGCCTCCATTTGATCTGCCTAACGAAGTCGTTGTATCGGGTGAACCTATTTCTTTGGTGTGCAAATATTTAGCGGCATAAGCAAAATCATCGAATACATTTTGTTTATTTAGCAACATGCCTTCTTTGTGCCACCTATCTCCGTATTCTGATCCACCTCTTAAATTTGCTACTGCCAATACGCCTCCAGATTTTATCCACATATAAAAGGTTTTACTAAAATAAGGCAAAATCGAAATATTAAATCCACCATATCCATAAAGAAGTACAGGTGTATCCTTTGTCAGCTTGGTCTCTGTGCTATATGACAGGTGTATTGGGATTTGAGTACCGTCTTTTGAGCTATAGAATTCCAANCTTGTTTTGTACTCCATAACATCCAAACCTTTAATTTCGGTTTTCCAATAAGTTTCGAAAGAGAGGGTTTCGAGATTTAATTCATATATTGTTTGTGGAGAAATAAAATTAGAAAATTCGAAATAAGAGATTTTGTTGTCTAAACTTCCTTTAAAACCAGATAGAGTTCCTCTTCCTTCAAAAGGCAATTCGGTTATAAAGTTACCTTCCAAATCAAAAATTTTTACCTCAGAAAGCGTATCAACTAGATAATTGAGAATAAGCTTATCCCCCACTACTGAGGCACTGGAAATTGGAAATTTGCTTTCCGGAATTAAATCCCTCCAAATAGGTTCATTAGATGATAGATCTAATAGGAATATTCTTCCATTAGGTGCATCTAAATTTGAAAAGAACCACGCTCTATCTTTGGTTCCTCCTAAGAAGTTATAGGTCGCCACAAATTCACTTATAAGAGGTATGAAATTTAACGAATCATCAAAACTGATTGAGAGGAAATTCCTTTCATCTGTACCCTCACCAATAGATAAAATTCTATATGCGCCCTCTTGTGGAATGTTTATTGACCATGATAAATCTGGATTCAAAGTATCTTGATAAATCAACCTATCTTGATTTTGTTTAGTCCCCAACTTGTGAAAATAGAGTTTAGGGCTTTTATTTAAATCGGAAAGCGCTACTGAAGTTGGATTGTATTTTTGATAGTAAAAACCTGAACTATCCTGCTCCCAAACTGCATAAGAAAATTTTGAATATTCAATTAGATCTTCAAGTATTTGATCATGATCTATATCTAGTACTTTCCAAGTACGCCAGTCAGACCCACCATCAGATATAGAAAATGCGAGGTATTTCCCGTTTGGACTGACGCTAACATCTCCTAAAGAAATGGTTCCATCTTCAGAAAAATTATTTGGATCTAGAAGTATTCTAGCTTCACNTGAATCGCAATCCTTCATCATAAAAACAGATTGCTGTTTTTTACCATCATCATAGAAATAAAAGGTTTTATCCTCTTTCTTAAAGGGAATGCTTATATCTGAGGTTTCCCAAATTTCTTCTAGGTCTTTTTTTATTTTTCTTTGGATTGGATTTTTTAGAAATTGATCAGCAATTTTATTTTGTTCCTCAACCCATGCTTTGACTTCATCACTTGTAAAATCTTCAAGCCAACGGTAAGGGTCGCTTATCACTCTGCCAAATAGAGTTTCAAGTAATTCTTCTTGTTTTGTATATGGGTATTTCACTTCGCTTGATCCTGAATCACATCCTATTAGGAACATAATTAATATAATTTTTGAGTATTTAAACAATATATTCCCCAGTAATTTATGCAATAAGTATAGAATAAAAAAAGATTATGAATCTAATCTTAAGAATGCACATAAATATCTTAATCTCTATTTTGTTATGCTTCTCCGTCACTACCATTTCAGCAAATACGAATTATGACTCTTATGTGCTCGGCTTTGGTTCTTGTATAACCGAAAAAAGAGATCAACCTATATGGTCTGCAATTGAAAAAGAAGACATAAATGAATTCTTTTTTATGGGAGATAATGTCTACGGTGACTCCGAAGATGGGCTTTTACAAGAGATGAAAGCCTCATATGAGAAGCAAAGAGTATTGTTCCCAGAATGGCTGTTTAAGAAAAAACTAAATGCAATATGGGATGATCATGATTATGGAAAAAATGATGGCGGTGCAGAATATCCGCTTAAGAAAGAAGCTCAAAAACTTTTTCTGGAGTTTTGGAATGTTAAAAAAGACGATCCTAGGCACAATAGAGATGGGATATATTTTTCGGAAAAATTGAAAATAGGTGATTTAAGTGTCAATTTGATAGGACTGGATACAAGATATCATCGGTCTCCTTTAGAGCAATCAGATAAGCCCTATTACCCTACTCAAGATAAAAGCAAAACTATTCTGGGAGTTGAGCAATGGGAATGGTTAGAAAATGAACTTTCAAAAGAAAATGATTTGTTAATTATTGTTTCGTCAATCCAAGTATTAGCTACAAATCATGTCTTTGAAAAATGGCATAACTTTCCTCATGAGAGGGAGAGACTATTAAAACTCTTAGAAAATATTAGTTCTCCAGTCATAATTCTTTCCGGGGATAGGCATAAGGCAGGCTTATATAGATCAAAAAATATCATTGAGATGACGTCATCATCAATGAACAAACCTATATCAAGACCGTTCAGATTTATTTGGGATTTACTTTTTAAAGAGACGGATGATCTGTTGGACGGAGAAATGTACTATGGCGAAAATTATGGTGTTTTAACCATAGGAGTTAATCAAAATTTGATGCTTGAACTTAAGGGCATTGACGGTGAATTAATTTTGCAGCACACAATAAAAAAAGGGGCCTTGAAGGCCCCCTCTTCTTAATTTGCGGCTTTAATCCTGACAGTTGAATAAGATCTTCCGTTATCGCAAACAGCTATATCTCCCAATGCTTCAACTTCTGGTGTCCCTCGGAGGTTCTCACCAAAATTATCGACATTCTTTCCAAAATCAGCTGGTGTATTTGCATACAAAGAATAAACATAATCATAGTCATATTTTCCTGCACCGGTTGGAGCCATTATCATTTTCCTACCCATGTTATCTCCTGTAGATTTAGCTTTTTTTGCAAAGTCTTTATAGGTATCAAACGCTTTTCTCATGGTGATTCCCTCCTTGAGAGTACACTCAGTGAAACGAACAAAGCCAAAATCTCCTATCTCTCCATCAGGACTTGATATAGGCCATTGCCATACATCAACCACACGCTGATTTGTCACAGGCAGGGTTCTCAACATTGAGCCTCCTTCCTTAAGCCATTGATCTATGGCAGCGTACTGCTCACCTGCCGACGGCCANAGATTCANCCAGACATAATCTGCGCGCTGCATGTCATCTGAAAAATACGGTGAAAAGACTACAGTTTCCATTGGATCCCAAGCACTTTTGTCCTCCATCCACTCAACAAATTTTTCACCCCAACTTAGCAAATCATCCATATCTTTGCCTTTATTGAATTGTCCAGAATAGTATTCAGCTTTGTTTGCAACTGGTTCATATTTGTATTCCTCAGCTGCAATAAAGCTTGAAAATACTATGAGTAGTGTTAATAAATTTTTCATAACTTTTATTTTTTTAGCCAGATATTAAACATTTGCATAAATAAGATACAAAGCAAAAATAAAGCAGTAAGTGCATCAGGAATTAAATTGAATGCAGCTCCTGGTTCAGGTGCATTTGCAATAAAATTTTGAGCTCCCTGGCTTATCTCGACACCTTGAGCTTGCATTGCTGCAAATACTCCAGCTATTCCATTACCAATCCACTCCGTTGCTCCAGCATTAAAATTCAATTGAAAAACAATAATTAGACAAAAAACTGTAACAACTATCTTGCCTAATAAGTTATCTGAATCCCCTGCCATATTCGCAGCTCTAAAGCTAACCCATAGTAAAAAAGCTAATCCAACAAAGTAAGCTGCATTGGCTAATGTAGCAAGCCAAAAGGTATTCCAAATTTCTAATTCGGTGGGCATATCTCTCTCCTAAGTAATTAATAAACGAGAATAATTCTCAAATTCACTTTATACCTTTATAAAATAAGAATCAAACTTTAAAGCCTTGATAAATAAATTTTTATACAATGAAAAAAATAGGGAAATAAATGACAATTAAAATTTACAGCACAGAGGGGTCAAGAGGTGTAAGACCAATATGGACTGCCGAAGAAATGGGTATTGATTACGAAATAGAGATGATGCCCTTTCCACCGAGATTTCTAAAGCCAGAATACTTAGAAATAAACGTCCTTGGCACCATACCTTACTTANTAGATGGCAATACAAGAATGACCGAATCAGTAGGCATTTCACAATATTTAGTTGATAGGTATGGTCCCACGGATCTAAAAGTCAATGTTGATGAAGAAGATTATGGCTCCTATCTCAATTGGCTAACTCATGCTGATGCAACTTTAACTTTTCCACAAACTGTTTTCATTAGATATACATTACAAGAACCGGGTGTAGCCGATGCAGCTGCTGAAGGGTATAAACGATGGTTTGTTGCAAGGCTAAAATTGCTAGAAGCAACTCTAGCAGACAGAGAATACCTGTGTTGCAATAGATTTACCATTGCAGATATCTGTGTAAGTTATGCCATATATTTAGCTGGAACTCTGGGAATAGAACAAGCATTCAAACCAAACATTAAACGATGGACAGATATGCTCTTCGAGAGAGAAGCTTTCAAGAAGATAATAGCCTACAAATATGATGGTCCTGGACCATCAGGTCCTGAAAAGTTAGAAAAATAATGATTTCTAATACTTTAGTTTGTGAATTCTTAAGCGACGATATGTCGGGAGTAAAGATGATAGAAAGAGAGCTGCCAAAACTTAAGACAGATGAAGTTCTCATTAAAGTAAAGGCAAGTTCAGTAAATTTTCCTGACTACTTGATGACTCAAGGAAAATATCAACATAAACCCGTTCTTCCTTTCGGCCTTGGTATGGAGGGGTCTGGAATTATCGAACAGGTTGGAGAAAAGGTTAAAGATTTTAAGCCCAAAGATGAGGTAACTTTTGGAGCTATGGGACAAGGAGCTTTTACTGATTATATTGTTGTTAACCAAAAGGCAGCTCAAACTAAACCCGAAAATCTCTCATTTGAAAAAGCTGCTGCATTTCAAACAGCATATCTAACAGCCTATGTATCTTTAGTACGTAGAGGTTCTTTGAAACGAGGAGAGACATTGTTGGTTCATGGTTCGACAGGAGGCGTGGGAATGGCAGCTGTGCAGCTTGGAAAGTATTTAGGAGCAAAAGTTATAGCTACGGGAACATCAGAGGAGAAGCTAAAATTTACTACGGATTGGGGTGCAGACCATACTGTTTTAACCCATAAAAATAATGTCGTTGAATTCAGAGAAGAAGTTAAGGAACTTACTGAAGGAAAAGGAGCTGATGTAATTTATGATCCTGTCGGAGGAGATGTCTTTGATCATTCAATCAGATGCATCAATTGGGGCGGAAGACTTTTGATAGTTGGATTTGCTAGTGGCAGAATACCTCAACTCCCAATAAATATGGCATTAATAAAAGGTTTTTCCGTCATTGGTGTACGCGCAGGTGAATATGGACGCAAAGATCCCCAAGGTGGAGCAGAGAATAATCAAGCTATAAGAGAGATTTGTGAAAAGGGTCACTTTGATCCGCATATATGCAAAACCTTTCCTTTGGAAGAAGCAAAAAGTGCGATAGAGTTTTTATCGGAAAGAAAACTAATAGGTAAGGTCATAATAAAGAATTAATCTATAAATTCTGATAATTTAATAAATTTAACTTTTATTAATATCTATAAGGTCTGGAAATTTCAAGTATTGCTGGTTTTTTGCCTTCACTCACCCAGATAAAGTGATGTGCAAGCATAGCGGGTTCTACATACTCTGGTCGTGCAATTATTTCTAAATCGTTATCTTTACAATATTGATCTATATCCTCTTTGCAATTACTGACAAGATAAGATTTCTCATTGTCTTTATCTTTTGTTATTGCATAACTAAACATTGGATATATTTTATACCTTAGAGCAAAAAATTGGTTCTACCAATTCCATATATTTGGCATAAATCACTTCTAGACTTGTTCTGTCCAGCCTAATAACAGTTATGAATTCACTTTGTGATGCATCGGTGTATTGATCAAGCTCATAAAATTCATTTGAAACTTTTAAATCCATTGTCAATTGGCCTTTTTTCAATATTTGAGTTGCTCTCTGTGTCTCTGTACCAAGCAGCAAATTAAACGATAAATCTTTATAACTATTATTTGCCTTACAATCTAGGTTTATAAATTCCGTATATAAATTAGTTGAACTCGCAACCAAAAATAGAAATATTAATTTCTTAATCATTTATAAATACACGGTCCGCTTCTTTGATCACATTTACCAAGCCTAGAATCCATTTCATCATTGTTTATTTTTTTTAAGCTATTTTCTGCACCTATGACCCGGAAGTCAGAGCAATCTAAGTTCCTTTTTCTTTTTTCAAGGTTTATGATCTTTTGCAACTTAACTTTTTGAATTAATTCAAGCGAAGAAAATTCGAATTCAGTTTCTGGAAAACACAAAAAAAAGTTATCAGAATTTTTTATATCATCAATACGACCACCCCCCATTGTGCAGCCAAATAAAAGAAGGGAAATAGAAAGAATTAAAAAACCTTTCATTTAGTAAATAACGTCAATGAATAAAAATAATAACGATGGCACTATGAGGCATCCGATTGCCGTATAAAAGGTTGCNGTCATGGCTCCGTAAGGTACNAGCTTAGGATCAACAGCAGCCAAACCCGCGGCAACACCGCTGTTAGTTCCCATTAAACCACCAAAAACCATAGCAGACCTTGGATTATTAAGACCAATCGATTTAGCTACAATAGGTGTCATAGTCATAACCAATATAGATTTAACTAAACCTGCAGCAATACTTAGCGCAATTACTTCACTGCTTGCACCAATTGCCGACCCAGTAACAGGACCTACAACAAAGGTCACAGTTCCTGCACCAATGGTGGTGATGCTCTTGGCATCATCGTATCCAAATAAAATAGCAACGATAGAGCCCAGGGAGAATGATAAGATAACTCCTAGGAATAAGGAGACAATACCAACC
>FUFK010045598.1_pt1 | contig 27251 bp, 55 predicted proteins | sample 1021851 | NCBI WGS metagenome assembly FUFK01 (sample SAMEA51879418, study PRJEB19060) | metagenome
GTTGCAAACTTAATCCTAACAGTGTCACGCGGGTTTTCNTCAGTATAAAGTCGTCTACCACTGCCTTTAGGTTTCTTACCTGTTCCCGTTTTTGGATCTGCCACTTAAAACTCCTTTCAAAGTCTTTGCTTGACCTGCATGTGCTTTAGATGCTTTTTTTAAAGCCTTCATGACTTTTTTTATTTTAGCTTTTTGTTTTTTCATATTTCTCCTTCCAATATTTTGCTCTTTCTAGTCTTCTAATTCTATAATCTAGTTTGTCTAGTCCTAATATTTTTTTAAAAAAATCTACTAACATTTCCATCTTCTACGAGCCTGTCTTAGTCTTGAGTTAGGATCTCTCGCAGCTTTAGGAAACTTTTTCATTTGACCTGCGCTTCTTGCGCAGAAAGATTTACGTCTCTTAGCAGCTTTAGATCCTGGTTTGACTTTGCCAGTGACCGCTGTTTTTAATTTAGATCCAGGATTTTCTCTCCTGTATCTAGCAACTCCAGCCTTGGTCATACCTGCACCAGACTTAGTTGATCTAAAATANTTTTTAGTTTTAGGTGGTTGTCTGTCTTGTCTTCTCACTAGATCATGCCTTTGTAATATTTAACATAGGATGGATTAGACAATGTCACTCCTCCATATTCACTTTTTATACTTTTACCTATGTAACCAGATGCATAACCTTTTGCAGCTTTTGNTCTTTTAGTAAAAGTTTTTACATTAGTTGGTTTACCACCGACACCTTGTGCAACTGCTCTCTTTCTTNNNACAGCNGATCNTCTNTGNCCCTCTGNCATNNNTCTTGCNTTNGCAAGNGGNACGCATTTTGGATACTTACGTTTTGCATCAGCTTTTTGTTTCGAACGGCCACACTTAGCAAAAGAACCATCTTTCTTTTTGCTACCAATATCCACCCACTTTTGGGCAAACCATTTTTTTAAACCGTTCTTTGCCATGTTACTTGTTTGGTCTTCTAGCTTTACCAAAACCTTTTATTTGTATGCAAGCGCTACCACCCATACCTAGACCTTGTCGTCTTAGTCTCTCAGTAGCCTCTGTAAGTCCGCCTCCAGCTCTGTATATTCTACCGCCCATAGCAGCTGGCTTACGACCTTTAAAATCTTTTCTTTTTACGCCAGATGGATCTTTAATCTTACCAGCACAGATTTTAGAAGCGTACGCATTTGCATAGGCACTAGGGTACACCTTAAATTTTCGCTTCGCTGCGGCTTTACCTCTAGGACATAGTTTAGTCATTATGTTTTCCTCGCTGTTTGTGCAGCCCTTTTAAAGTTAGCTGCTGTTGGTGCGCCCTTCGCACCTTTCTTACGCATCTTGCCTCCACGCTTTCTCTTTGCATGAATGTTTGCGTATAAACCAGGTCTGGCCATTACTTAGCTTTTTTCTTAGCCATCATAAATTTTCTAAGGCCTGGATTTAATTTAGACATGCCGCCGCCCATTTTCTTAACTCTGCCACCTTTCATCATTTTTTTAGCTGATGCTGCTGCAGATTTCATAGACTCAGTTTTATTTTTATCTTTATCTAAATCTAAAAAGTCAGGTTTAGATCCTTTCATCATGGCTTTTCTTTTCATCATTCCGCCACCCATCTTTTTTGTTCTTTTCATCATGCCACCGCCCATCATTTTATTTCTTGTACCGTAGTCTTTTCTCATTTTTTTCCTCCGTTTTTAAAAATTTGAGTTCCCTTTATACCATATATACTCGCAACGACAAGAATCCACAAATTTGTGAACCANGACGGCAGCTGTTGGAATTGTTCAAAGAACTCTTTTATCTTTGCAGACGCACCCGGATCGTCTGAGAAGACTCCCCAAGCAATCACTAGTATCGGGAGCGTTAAAACGACCAATACGAATTCGTCTTTCCAGTCCGATTGTCTAGCTTCTAGTAATTTTCCAGAATATTCTAACTCACCNTTTGCCATTTTCTCAGCATGTTTAGCTTGTGCGTTAGCCATCATCATTTGTGTTTCTTTTTTCTTCTTATAAATGTGCGAACCAGCGTTTACTGCAAGTTTTAGTGCACCTAAAATAGGAAATGCCATAAATTTTACTCCTCTCCTCTAACAATTGATACTTGATTTGGTATTTTATCCGTTGATGGTATAGTTTTACTTAAAATAGTTTTTTGAATAGACGTATCAGCTCTTAACTTAGACAGTTTTTCGTTCTGATCTAGTTTTTCATCTTGATTTTGGTCGTTCATCATCGCTTTCATACGATCTAGGTCTAATCTTTCCTTACCTTCACGCTCTTTTCTCTCATTTTCTCTTGCTTGTAAGTCTATTTCTCTAGATCTTAGTGCAGCAATAGGGTCATTATCAAATCTTGACGTAATTTTATTCTCTTCTTCAGCAAAATCTTTCATCATTTCTGATATTAACACTGCTTTTCTAGCTTCAATCTTNTCTGTTAGCATTCTAACCTGCATTTGTAGTTGTGGGTTTTGCATAGCCATCTGTTGCATCTGTGCAAGTTGTGGTAATTCTTGTTTAAACTCCATTTCAATTTGTTCTTGCGCCATTAAACTAATGTGTTCTAGAATATTTTTTTGTATTGCAGCACCTATCACTGGTGAATTTTTCACCATGTTAGTTTCCATAAAATTTAAATGCGCTGTGATGTGNGCTTGATGGTCTTGACCAGGAAANGCTTGAAACGGTNCACCAGCTAGAGCATCAATGTGCTCTAACGCTGGATCTTTTGGCATTGGTGGTTGTGGTTTTTTTAAAATTAAATCTATGTCTTTAACACCTAGTGCCTCGTACATGTTTCTGTAAACTTCATACTGGTTGTGAATAGCAGGATTAGATGCTGCCAGCTGCATCTCAGTTTGAGCTAAAGATATCCTTTGCGTTTGGCTAAAGATATTNGGATCTGCAACNGGCAGTATNTCNATACGGTCATCGAAATCCGCTTGTTTGATTTCTCTTTGACCGCCGACAACGTCATAGGGATAAACTGGAGGGAGATAAAGTTTAAAGACTCTAGACATTAAACTAAACTCTCTTCTCATTGAGGCATAGAGCCTCTTGTGGATGGCTGACATTGTTCTAGATCCTCTTTCTAACATGGCAACAGTTGTACCAACTGCAGCCTGTTGATTGCCCTCACCGACTTGTAAGTCAGCGATGGAAGCAAACCTTTGACCGGCCTGAACCACGATACCCATCAAAGACAACAATGTGCCTGATGGTTCTTTGAATGGTAAAGGCATGAATGCATCTCTTAGATTACCACCTGGTGCATCGACATCTCTAAACTCACCCGGCTGTATTGGTTGAGCTTCGTCTCTCATCTTGATGCCACGCATCTTGAATCCTGATGGTTGATTAGAAAAGGTTCCAGCATCAAGCAACGATCTTAACGCTGCTGTAGCTGATCTTGATAATCCACCAATCATGTGAATCAAACCAAAACCATAGAAACCTAAACCTGGTAAAAATTTAAAATGAACAAAATATTGTATTTTAGTTTTAGTAGGATCACCTACTTCATAGTTTCTTCTAATAGATAATACTTCTCTTGAACCTTCTTCAAGTGTAACGATGTAAGGCAGCTTGATGCCTGTTGCCTGTCCCTGTGAATCTACATCCTCGAAACCTTCAATATCTAAATTGACATGACACTCAAGTAAATTGAACATAGCCTGATCTCTACTTTTACTCATGCCATCTAGTTCTCTTTCTTTTTTCTCTGACTCTGTTTCTTCGCCTTGTCCTGGTGTCAATTCAACATCTCTGTAGAATCCGGCGACTTGCTGCTTTCTTAATTCGTTTTCTGATATCTTAACCACATGAATAATTGTTTCCGCATCATCTAATGAGGTAGCTGAATACGGAACAATTAAATCATCTGCAGGAACAAATTTAGAAACTGTTCTCTGCATAATCTCATCGTAATAAACTTTTTTAAATGTAGAACCTGAAAGTGGTAAGTAGAATAACATCTGATCAAACTCAGGTTCATATTCTTTCATCTCTGACATGATTTGATAATTCATAAACTCTTTTACACGCAAAGCTTGTTGCTCTTTGTCTGGAGTTGGCAGCCCAATGATCTGTGTTCTAACAGGGCCTTGTGATGGTAATAATTCTTTATAAGCTAATGATTGAAACTGTGTAACAGCCTCTGCTAACACAGGGTGTGTTGCGCCTGATGCACCTTTGAAGGGCTCAGATTTTTCTTCGTATTTAAATCCTAAAAGATCCAGGCCATTTGTGTATGCATGCTCCCAATCTTTTCTTGATGCTTTGTAATCTTGATAACTAGTATACAGCTCACTTCCGATAGGGCCTAATACTTCATCTGGCAATAACTCTGCAAGATTTGCAAAGTGATCCATGCCTTGCTCTTGACTTCCAACAGATGGATCAAAGTTTATATCTACACTGCCGTCTTCGTTAGGTTGTATTTCTAATGGTTGGTTTTCAGCTTCTTCTTGTTGCTGATCTTGTACGTCTGCTGCTACTTCTTCAGGGCTAGGTACGTTTATTGTCTGCTTTACGTTCGGTAAAGCTTTGTCTATTTCTGCCATTTGTTTTCTCCAGTTTCACCGTCTTAACAGTATTATAATCAATATTCAACCCTTGAGGAGTCGGGCCAGACTTAGGAGGTGCTCCTGTTGAAAGTTTCTTGTATTTACTAGGGTGTTTAAATGTGAATGTCATAGTTTTAATAATTCCACTAATCCTCCGTCAGCTTTACCTTCTCTACGCATTTCTTCTAAAACTAACAATATAGCAGATAACTCTGACATACCGCCGAGCTCTTCGAACACTCTTTTTTCAAACTCTTTCTTTTTTGATGGACTAAAATTTTTTGAATATTTATCTGTTAACGCTGACATAATTTTACCAATAATATTTATACCTTCTCCTTGGTAGTTTTTCATCCTGATAATCTTCTGGATGGGTTATCAAACCACCTTGCCTAAATCTCATGATAGCTTGTGTGGTGCTATCAACTAAGTCATCATGATCACCATATGGAAACGCAGCACACTCTTCAACAACCTCCTGTGCAAACTGCTTATCCAGAGGAGCCCATATCATACCACTTTCAAACAGCGGTGCAACAGAATTAACACGAGTATGTTTATCTTTACCTTTTGATGGTGTGAAGTTCACAACAGGTATACCCATGTTTCTTAGTTCGTATGTTAAAGGTAAACCAGATGCCTTGGCCTCAACTAAAACAGTTTCAGGTTCCCAGTAATCATATTGTTCTTTTGCAACTCTTCTTAGTTCAGGAAACTCTAATCTATCTTTGACTGCATCTAATAAAATCATTTGTGGTGGACTATCTTCGTTATTTCTAAAGATACCCCATGTAGTAATTGCAGAGTAATCGGCAGATTCTTTTTTCATGAATGCAGTATCATAACTTTGTATTACATGATCAAGTGTTGGGATATTTTCTTTATCCCAGTTCTGCCACCACTCACGTTTTATAATCGCACCTTCTTCAGAGGTTGGATTCTGCATCCATTGTGCATTCCATTTGCCGAGTGATAAGGATGCTTTAACTGATTCCAGTTCATCTAGCTTCCAGTATTCCGGCCATACAGGTTTACCACTCGGCATGATTGCCGGAAACTCTACCAAGTCCCATTGATCAGATTTGGGTTCAGATTGGTTCTTTATGAGAATTCCTGTCAGGTCTTTTACGTTCCATCTTGTCATAACGCAAACTATTTTTCCACCTGGTTGTAAACGCTGTCGTGGTCCTGAAGTATACCACTCATATGCTTTCTCTAATGCACCCATGTTGAGTGCGTCTTGTTCCGAATGCGGGTCATCTATAATCAATAAATCTGCACCTCTACCTGTGATAGCTCCCCCGACACCTGCTGCAAAATACTCGCCGCCTTGTGCAGTTTCCCAGCGACCGGCTGCTTGGCTGTCTTCTCTTAGTCTTGTCTTAAATACATTCTGATATTCTGGACTATCGATCAATGTTTTTGCCTTACGGCCAAAACGCACTGCAAGTTCTCCTGTGTGCGTGGTTTGAATTATCTTAAGTTTAGGATTCTTACCTATCATCCATGCAGGCAACAGGGTTGAGGCAAACTCAGACTTTGTATGCCTTGGTGGCATATTCACAATTAGTCTTTTGATTTCACCCGATGCAAGTTTATTAAATTTATCTGCAATAATCTTATGGTGTGAGCCCTCTATAAAATCAGGCCACATGGCCTTTGTAAAAGATAGGAAGTCTTTTTGTGCAGCCTCTTTTCTGTCCTCTTCCTTATACTTTACTAGGATCTTTTTGAACCTGTCTCTTACGTCAGGCGGTAATCTGTTTATCTTTTCTAGGTCTATCTGCATTTCGAAAAATTTTTTGTAAAATTTTTTTACATGTAAGTTTTTATTTTATAATGATTTTTAGGGGTTTAACTATACAAATCTTTGCATTTGTACGCGTATATGTAAGTTTCTTTGTAAAATGNAAAACGATTAATAAAATAAGAAAAATGCGAATTTGTAAATCGTTCTGGTACCTCTATTCGGGCAGCTAGTGGCCTAATGTCCTTTAAAATCCTACAGTTATTACTAACGATAATTTTGACTATCAATAGTAATATTACAATTCTTTTAATTTTTTATAAATGGCCTCTAGTCCCTTGACACATGGNNCAAGNTTCANGCCGCTAGCGGCTAGCCGCCTGATCTGGTGGCCTTCATAAAGTATCGGGCAGCAAGCGGCGGCGGTGGTTGCTATGATAAAAGAATTATACGGGTGGCGCACATGGAACGATATTTGGTGCGGTGAAAATCTCAATTTATAACGTTTGGTAACTTTAAACTCTATTGTAAAAAAAGTATGTTTATTGTTGTATACTAAAGCGTCTGGAGTACCTAAAGCGGTTGTATTCTCTATTCTTGTAAACAATAATTCAGGTGTATTGTTCTTTAAATATTGGTAAAATTTAGCTTCATTAATCATTTAATTTTTAACGTTATCACAGCTTTAAAAGTGTTGCAAATATGCAACACCCGGTCAACTATAGATTGTATATTATTTTAAATTAATTGTTGACTTATATTTTATATAATATAGGATAATCCTATAAATAAATGAAAGGATAACATGAGTAAACAAATAATATATGAGATGTTGACCGAGAATACAGGTAAACATTTTCTAGATAGTGGCGGTGAAGATGGAAGAAACTGGCAACGTAACCAAAAAAAGACTTTAGAAGATTTTGAGAACGAGGAATATATTTCTAAAGATGAAGATGGATATATTACAAAGTCATTGTTCCATCACTTAAACGAAAGCTGTGAATATCTTCCAGATATAACGAAGCAATTTAATGACTGGATCAATGAAGATAAATACCATGGTTTAGATAATCCAAATGGTAGATCTCACATTATAGCAGATGTTGAAGACTTCATGAACGAGTTTATATACCCAGATGAAGAAGCTAAATGTACCTATACTTATAATTTTGATAATTGTCTATCTCAGGATATTCAATGGATCTCAAGCGGTGACTTATATCAAAATGATATTATTGCACTTTGTATTCATAACGGTGCAGATGCTAGAGGTGGTATGACCGATTATAAATTTTTTAAAATTGATCCAGATCAATTTTATATGATGGATGATGAGTATTATAAAGAAGATGAAGANGTAGCATAATTAAACTTGACAAGGGCTATCCTATATTATAGGATAGTCCTATAAACTAAANAGAAAGGATNAAATAAAATGGAAAAATGGTTTAAAACTNTATCAATAAAAGANTTNTCAACATGGNTTAAAAATTTTGATAATTCAACTCTTAANCAANTTTTAGATAATCAACCAANTGAGGAAGATNTAAAAACGGCTAANAANATATTAAAAAATAAAAGAGCATATTTAAAAAGACAAATAATGGAAGATACACATATTAGTTTTTAAATTAAACTTGACAAGGGCTATCCTATATTATAGGATAGTCCTATAACAAAAAGAAAGGATAAAATAAAATGTACGAAGTAAATAAACTAAATCAATTAATTAAAGATAGAACAATTTTAATATATAACTCACTTCATAATAAAAAAGTGAAGGGTTATATTTATAAGGTTGAAAATCAAATAGCTAATTTTTTGGTATATGCGCCTAGTAAATTAAGTCTATTTCAATCATGGAATGTAAGCGTTGAAAATCTTTTAAAAAATTCAACGATTACAGAAAAAAAAGCTAATTGGTAATAACACTTGACAAGGGCTATCCTATATTATAGGATAGTCCTATAAATAAATAGAAAGGATAACATGACAATAAAAGAAAAATTAAAAAAGTTAATAGAACAACAAAAGAAAGAAAGTTTTACTGATCCAAATAAAATAAAAGATAGTGAAGCACTAGGAATAATGATTTCTCAATTTTTTGAATGGGACGGACAAAAGATATTTAATAGCGCATATTATGCTTTTGAAGACAGCAACTTTCATACTTTTAACGAAAAATTTGATATATTATGGGATATTCAAGAAGGTGGCCATGAAAGTGATAAACAAGATGCAAAAATAATAGCAGTAACGAAAGGATAACATGACATATTTTATAATATTTAGCTTAATAATTATAGCGGTGTTTGCATGGTTAGCGATCACCGCAACAAATGAAATTATTGATTATCATAATCAAAAATAGAAAGGATAAACAAATGAAAGATTTACAATTAATGTATGATGTTATGCAAAAATCTTTAGACAAAGATTATAATAAAGATTTTGATGGTGATTTGTCAGATGTTTCAAAAGTTTTAGATTGGTTAATAGAATTTAAAGAAGATAACCATGATAAAATTAAATTTTTAAAAAGATGGAATAGATAATGANAAATAAAAAGAATTTACCAACTCAAGATAATATAAAAGAGATCATGCAACAAACGTTAAAAAATATCTTGAGTTGTGTAGGTGGTGTGTACTATAATAAATATAAATTAAAGTTAGAAAGGAAGAAAGATGGAAAAAGAAACAAAAACTAGTTGGTGGACATTAACTATTGAAGATTATCCAAATTACAAACCAAATGATATTGATCTTGAGCATATTGCAGAATGTATAAAACAAGGTTATGACAACGGACAATTAATACAAGAAAGCGAGGAAGAATGAAATATATAGACTTAGACTTTATAAAACCAGATAAAGATTGTGATCAATGTGATTTTATAAATGACTATTGTTGCTTTGAATGTGAGCATATACAAATAAAAGATAAACATCCAAACTCAACTTATACTAATAATTGTGAATGGATTATGAAAGAAAGTGAGGAAGAATGAAATATAAAGATCAATATAATGACTGGTTAGATCAACTCTATGATACAGGTAATTGGAATTTTTCTAAACTTCTAGAAGATAGCGATCCGATTGCCTACAACGTAGGGTATGATGATTATCTAGATGCAAACGATCTAAATGAAGATGAAGAAAGCGAGGAAGAATGAAAGCAAAAGAATATAAAGGTATAGAGGACTATATTAAAAGAAAGAATGAGAAAAAGAACCAATTAATAAAAGGCACAATTATATGCAAGGCAAAAGATTGCAATAAATACTTATACAAAAATCAAAGCGCTAGCAATCCGCAATATTGCATGGATTGTGCGTAGAAAGGATAACATGATTAAATTAAAATTAATCTCAACTAGTGGTGACATGCACACAGGCGGATTATCAAATAAACCTACAATTATTGATATAGATTATAAATATAAAAAGTCCGTTGATGCTTTTTTAAAATATCAAAACATATTCCATAATGCGGCCTTTGATAAATCATTTCCAAATAAAACAAGTCAAAAAGCATATAAAAAATATGTAAAGAGTTTTAATAAATTAAAAGAGGTTGGCATATTTGATTGTAAGTGGGAGTTTAGAACGGGTTGGAAGTATAAAGATTAATAAAAATAGAAAGGATAACATGAAAAAATATAGAGTGTCTTTAGATGTTGATGAAAAGTGGGTAAAAAGATTTGATTTAACATTTGAAGCAGAAAATGAACAAGATGCAGAAGCCCAAGCCATGATTGAGGTTAAGCAAAATGTAAGCGATTATATAACAGCTTACGCAGATGAAGAAGAATAGAAAGGATAACATGACAAAAAAACCAACACATTTTGCAGTAGAAGAAATTAAATTCTATGCAATGGATGAAGACAACGAAATAATAACAAATAAAAAAGGTGAAGAAATTCTTTATAAATTTAAAGAGGGTGTAAGATTTAAACCTTTAGAATATTTTTGTGAGGACATGACAGAGGAAATTTTAGAAGAGATAGAAAACTAAAGTTTCTTTTTAATTTTACCCATTTGCCATGATTGTTGAGTAGATAATTCAATCACTAATCTATGGCTTTCTCTGGCTCCAATAATATTATTTTCAAATAAACTTATTGAAAGAATATCAAATTGNCCGTCAGGGGATCGAAATTCGCCTTGTGGAAGTTTGACGACTACTCTTGCATCTTGACATGTAGGGGATTTTAAAAATCTGTCTAGCTGTCTAGCTAATTCTTTAGCACTTATCATGTATTTGACATTTAAAGTTATTTCCCGTAAATGTCAATCATGGGTTTACCAAAGAAATTGACAGAAATGCAGCGAAAATTTGCTCATTTATTGGTGTCTAATGAAGGACGTAAATATGCCTATGAATGCGCCATAGAAGCGGGTTATGAGAAGGATAGGTCAAGACAGACGGCCTACGAGTTACAAAACCCGAAAATATATCCATTAGTGGTCAAATACATAGGTGAGATTAGAGAAGAATATCAAAAGAAGTATGAAGTCACTTATGAAAAACACATAACAGAACTAGCTAAAATCAGGGAACAGGCGCTAAAAAAAGGTGCTTTCTCGGCCGCTAGTAATGCAGAAGTGGCAAGGGGTAAAGCTGCGGGGCTTTATGTTGAACAAAAGATAATTAGAACAGGCAAACTAGATGACATGTCAAAAGAAGAAATGGAACAAGAACTCAAAAAAATTATAGACGAATATTCACCAATATTAGAAAATGTTAGTGTTGATGATGTTAAGAAAAATATTGAGAAGAAAAGATTACCAAGACTTAAGAAAGTTTCGTCAACCTCTTTACCCAAGAACGAGGTATCATAGTCCTATCACCGAAGGTTATAGTCCCGTCATCATCCTTATCATAACTTGCAAACATCTTAATTGATATTTTATCTTTAGAAAATATCCAACCTTCATTTACGGGTGAGGCCAACTTCATTTTTTGGAACTCTTTTTCATCTGCCCATGCACTATCGGATACACAATCAATCCACTCAACCCTATATTTGGGGTATGGGATATCATTTGCACCTATATTTGGTGTGTTTAATTTTCTTTTCTTCGGCATGAGGCCTATATATCAGACCCCTATAGGTTTTCCAGAATATTTAAGTCTCATTTCAAATCTCAGATGTTCGCGCGGCCCCTATATTAGAATGGTTCTAAACAACCCATGCTCTAAAACCGTTGGTATTCCTTGCTGATCACCTCAACCCCAGATCACCTCTCTTTTTCTAAACCCAAATCGCAAATTTAAAGATATCCAGAAACCTATAGGGGGGTGATCAACCGCATAAAACCTAGCTTTTTAATTTTGGCCCCCTGTCGCTTGTCCCCTGAAGCCTGAAACAGGCCTCAAGGAACAGGATTAGCCTTTCCATTCGTAGCTACCATTATTTCAGATAGACATTGAGATGTACTCCTACTAATCCATGATCAGTAGCGTTGGATTTCCGCCTCTCGATTGATTACGATCTAGCTACGCGGGTAGGATTATTACGCTTTTCCCTACTATTATCTTTCCATACTAATCCATGATCAGTTACTGATTGGGATTATACCTCACTCCAATCCTTCTAACACTCAAGGCATTAGTAACCCTGATCCTAGGTCTAATAAGCCCAACGTTGGATTGCTAACCTATTAGACCAAGGATCAGCTGTGGCTCTGGCTAACTAGTTTCCTAGTGTCATTGCCCCTTCCACAAAGACTAGATTTTCATCTAGAGAGGCCTGATCCCAGGTCTATTGGCTAGTTGGTTATTATCTAGAATACCTATATCTCCAATAGACCAGGGATCAGCTCAAACAAGGGATTAGTCCCCCTTGTTTAACTTAACNTTCTCTAAAATCTTCTCTAGATCTAAAATTTTAATCTCTAAATCTACAATCAATTCTTTTAGAACCGAGATTTTAGCGTATACACTTGCAGTTGTACTAACATCAGTAAACGACTTAGCCAACTTGAAAGCGAAATCANTATTTTTATTTCTATCTGTATTCATGTANTCCTTGTATCATAGATAATATAGGACATCAAGTGCCATAGTGTCGCACCTAAATTATTTAAAATTAAGCAAAATAGCCATTTTACATGCGACATTTTGCCGATTGAAGNNTAATTTAATCTCCTATATAATCCTATTNTATAAAAATTACAAAAAATTTTTATATTAGTGTGAGATACCACTTAGCTATTTTAAATCGTGAATAGGGTTAGTTAGTTCTAAGAAAGAGGATAATCTATGCGTGAAACAATTGATAAAGTTGGATTGCAAAAATCTTACGAAAAAGCAAATTCAACCCTTCCTAAAAATCTACCTTACATTGAGAATAAAGAGGCTATGCGTGTTTATAGAAGACTTATTAGAAAATTTGGTAGAGCAGAAAAAATGATCTTCGATAAATGGGTTAAGGTAAAAATGCCATTTCAATACAGAGAACCTAGAAAAGTTTGGGTATGTTTAAGTGGCAATCCTTCATCACTTCATAACGGGTGGAGAAGGTTAATACATGATGTTGCACACGATATCTTTTCTTGGAGAAGTCCAGGATTACCAGATCATTGCAAACAACAAGCAGATTTAGAGGCAGAAATATGTGAGTATGTTAATAAATCTGGTTGGTTAAATGGTTCTTTAAAAATAAAACCTAAACCTAAATTATCCAATGATGAAAAAAAGATCATAAAAATAAAAAGGTTTGAAGACAATATTTTAAGGTGGGAGACAAAGATTAAAAGAGCAAATACTTACCTTAAAAAATATAAAACCAAACTTAAAAGACTAAAAAAGTTAAACTAAAAACATAAGAACACAACCCTATTCATGTAAATTATTATAAAATTTATCTACTCTTTCTAAAAACATGTGTTGATACTTTCTAAATTCCTTACCTTTAACTTGAAATTTTTGAAAATAATTATCTGGAGTACACATCAATATGACCCCTTGAGTAATTTCAGTATTATAGACATGGTTATGAGCCATAGCATAGGCCCCTAGTTGCATGAAATAATCTTCAATCCATTCCTTACGTTTGGGNNNNTTCGCTTGTTTAAAGTCAACAATACTATCTTCATAATCAAACACACCAACAAGGTCAGTTGCNCCCGCATACAGGCCTGGATAATAAATCGTNACCTCACTACCCCATATTTCCGACATGTCACAAAGGCCTTTTTCAATAATNGTTTGAGCCATGTTGCCTGCTACCTGACCCTCGTTAGTTAAATCCTTGTGGCCTTGTCCAAGTATATAGCGCTCCAAGTGTAAGTGCATATTAGTTCCTCTACTTGCAGCATCATTCATAATACGTTCCGCCTCATTTTCGCCTACTTTGGCCTTCCATCTAGCAATTGATTGTTTCTTTTCTTCTGACTGAGTTTGTGATAAGATGGTAGTTACAGATGGTAATTTTTTGTTATCTACTGCGTAGTGTCTTTGACCCATGACTATTTCTCTTTGACTTTTTGGGTAAGTAAATTTTTTATTCCACTTCATACCCCACAACCCCCTTCTGGTTCACAATGATCATTAAAAAAATCTAATTGCTTATCTTCTTTTTTATCAAAATCTACCTCTCCTAAAGGTTTTCTTGATTTATGAACATAAGGCACCCCTCTTAAAACTTTATTTTTAATTCTTATTTGTTTGTCAAATTCAACAGCTTTGTTAAATTCATTTTCATGGTTATTTTTTAACCATAACCAATAATTGTCAGAGTGATAAGGACAATAATAACAGGCGCTTCTTTCAGGCATTGGATAATTAAACTTTTTCATCCAATCTTTACAATCTTTTCTAGAAAACTTTTTATCAATTAACGGATATTCATGCGTTACATAATGATATCTACTATTTTTAACCCTATAAATTTCATCCTGAGATATACCTAATAGCATGTCAACGTTGACATCTTTCTTAACATGTTGGCCTTTTTCATAACCTAACTCTTTTCTAACTACTTTCATTATTGTTTCCACTTTGTAAGACGCCGTGCATTGTCTTATGCCCATGCCTTTTTTCCCATCTTCTTTAGTAATATAAAAGGGTATTGCAGAACCACTTAAAGAAGAACCATCTTTTGTCTTCTTTTCACCCGATAAAGCTCTCAAACAATTATCTGTTAAATCACCTTTAGAGGCTATAATTAATCTATAAGGCAATTCTTTTCTTAGCCACTCTAAATGTTTATATATAAAATCAGGCTCCCCTTGCGTATCAGCAAACACAGCAAAATTTACCATAGGCACTTCACCTCTAGCTATCATTAAAGCTAAAGCCGTGCTTTGCACTCCTGCACCAAGTGATAGTACTCTTAAATTATTTTTTTTCATTTTAAATCACGAAACCTTTCCATCTCTACATTATCTGATTGCATGTCAGCTTGTTTTTTCTTTTCAACTTTTTCCTCTAAATTTTTTACAATAAAAAAAGTTATCAATGTTGCTAGTATAATCAACAACATGCCAATTATAAATAAACCTAAACCATGAAAGAATGTCATTCTAAACTCATGGCCTGTTTGTATTCCTCTAAGCTGACAACTTTATCATTCATGATTTCTAGTTTTGATGAGTAATGATCTATGATTTTTTGTATCTTGTGTAGTTTGACATGAGCATAAGGCCATAATAATCTAGCCACATAGTAAGCATCTCTATGTTGGCACCGCCATCTCCATTGTTTTTTCCAACCAACGGTGTATTTAGTCTTATATCTTTTGGGGTTTACAGTTCCAACACCTAAAACTTCATGCAACCAAACTAAAATAGACTTATCCGTCATGGCTATTTCCATTCTAATAGACCAAGTTGGATAGGGCTTTTTATTGTTAGGCCGTTTTCTCATGTATTGTTTATGAGAAACTGAACCCTCACCATCAAATAGACCTGCAATGTAGGCTAAATTAACATCACTCGGCATTTCCTATACACATATTACTATTTCTACATTCCTTTATGTTAGTAATATACTGTTTTTCCATGCCACTGTAAACACCCGCTCCTACGTTAATTAGATCCATTGTTGTGCAATGACTTAAGCAAAGGGTGAGTATCAAAGTACTCATCAAACTCTTTATCACGTATTTCTCCTTTCGAATTGCATACAACACATTGCATAACCGTGTCATTTGCGGGGTTTGCCGNCTTCTTNACCTTGACAAACCCATTTCCAGAACAATTAGGACAAATCTTTTTTTCCTGGCTCATCTTTTTTATCCACAGCAGGTTGTAATGAGGCAAGTATGGCTATCATTTGATGAACCTCACCATAAGGCCTTGTCCACATGTATTGTAGTAATTGTTTTCTTTGTTCTTCTGACAACTTATACATTATTTTCCTTTCAGTTTACCGTTTAACTTTTCTACTTTTTCGTTTGCAATAGATTCTACTGTTTTAGCTATCGACAGTTTTGCATTGGGCAATAATACCTTCGACAACTTCTCTAAAGTAGAGTATGTTTCTTTTGTTAGCGAAACATTTCTATATTTTGTTATATCAGTCATAGTTTCCTTTCATATTTATTAATGATAATATAGGATAATAATATTAAAAGTCAATGACTAAATTTATTTTATTTATGTATGTGTGTAGCTCAATCGCTCAACAATGCATACAGGGAGATAGTCCAAAACAATACTTTAATTCTTATAGAGATTGTGCCGTATATGGCTATGAGTTTTCAATAAAGGTATTAAATAACATGGAAGAAATAGATATAAACAGATATAGAACCACCGTTCTATTTGAATGTAGAGAAGAGTCTACAACTTAAACGATTATCTACAAACACAACCAAAGAAAAAGCCACCACCATTTATTATGACATGTCTATTTATNTGTTCTAAATAAGTTGTAAGCTGCTCTCTTAATATATCACAATAATCAAAACAATCCATCATGTTCTCTAGTTCCACTTTGATCGGGTAAAGACTGTATAGGCCGTCTCTTAATATTATTATATCTAATTCCATTAACGTATGCCTTTACTAACTTATACCATTTTCTTTTATACTTCGGATCCTTCGTCTTGTTCCAAAGTATCGCTATTTCGTCTATCTTTTCTTGTGTAATCATTCTTTCTATTACCCCATTCTATTATCTTTCTAACACCATGTCCAACTAATTTAACATCTACACCGTAAGGTCGCCATGCTTTACGCATGATGTTAAGTTCTAAAACAAAGTTAGCCCATTGTTTTTGAGTTATGCCGTCTACGTTTAAAGTAATTTTTTTCATGTCTTCCTTATGCGTTTCATTTCTTTAAACATGTCTTGCAGTTCAAGTGAGTTACAGTTTTCAATAAACTTTTTTAACTCTATTCTCATGGCATTTCTATCTTGATGCGCTTTAATTTTATTTTTTAATTGCACTTGGTCAATGCCCCATCTTGTTTGATCTGTCATATAGCTCCTTTCATAATTAAAAAAGTGGGGCCTTTTCAGGCCCCACAATGTTAGGCTCCGATAGTTCTAATAACTTTTATCTTATTAGATTTATTTAAACCTTTGTTATATGCTTCAACTAATTGCAAGTCCCAAGACTCTTGGTTGTTACAAGTTTTAAACATGTCAACATTTCTAGACATTTGTTTAACAGCTGTCATAACATTCCAAGAACCCTCAGAGTTAGTCGCAATCATATTCTGAGTCTTAACCCATGCCATACAAAACTTACCGTTAGAGGCAAGTAAAGGCACCTTAGCTTTTATTTTTTTAAGTTGACTACCGTATTTCTCGGCTTCTCGTAAGTTTTTAATTTTAAACTTACCTTCTTTAAAAGCTTTGTTAGAGTTTCCACCACCATGATAAACAAAGTTTCCTGACAATAAATTAATAGTGACAGAAAAATTTAGATTATAATCATCAAAGAATTTTTTTACTTTTCTATATTCTTGATGGTTCTTATGGTTCTTATGACTAAAACATTTTAGATAGTCTCTATTCTTCCAAGACTTCTGATTGTTATTCATAAGTATGGTGTCTTTAATGGTAGCACCTTCTGATATTACATATAAAACAGGAATATCTAATAGGATACAGGCTTTTACCCTGTGTTGGCCTTCACATATTTCCCATTTTTCGTTAATAACAATAGGTTGAAGCTGACCATTATTTTTGATAGACTCAGCTAGACGTTTAACATCAGCGTCATCAGTGTCCCTGTTGTCTTCCAAAAACTTTAATTTTCCCCANTCTTTGGTAAGACGNACATNNGATACNCTTTGTTGGTCTTTATAAGTATCAAACTTAACNTTATGNCCTAANAANTTNGCNTTTGTNGANCCTATCATAAAAGGTGGTAAAGGCAGATTTTTAGGTCTTAAGTCAAGCGACAGCTTTTTCTTTTTCTTACTCATGTATTCTCCTTTCTACACAGCTTAGTTTAGAAAGGCTTATAAGGTCGCCATGTGATACTCTCATAATTTCTATATTTATATCTGTATTCATACACTTACATGTAATACTTTTACATGTAATTGTCAATAGGATAATGACAAATATTAAATTATTTTAACGACCCTGACGGTTGTATTTTTTATATGATCTTTTCGCGTTTTTATTGAGTTTTTTTGAATGCCTTCTAGGCCTTTTTCTAGGCTTTGGTCTTGGTATAAAGTTTACAAACTTACGTTTCGCCATGATTTCTTAAGTATTCTTTCTCTTCATCTGTAAGTCTTATATATCTTATTTTGCCATTTATATGCTGTTTAGTATCTGCACCACAATTAGTGCATCTATAAAACTCAGAAACAATGGCCACTAATATCGAGTCTTCTTGACAGTCGTGACAATAACCCGTGACTGTATCAATATTATGAAAATTAAAAGTTAATTTTTTCATACTAGATCTGCAGCTTTACCTATAACAGGTTTATATTTAGTTTTGCCCTCTGATTTATATGCGTGTAAAAATTGTTTTCTTGGTTGGTCAGCTACCCATGAGCAATGAATCCACCCTGAGTTAGGCTCACCTGGAGTATAGAACTCAAGAATTAATTGATCATAAGGAAGGTTTTGATGTATCCAATCTGCTAATTCAGAATTATCTACACCAATACATTCAAAATCGGCCGCCTCAGCTTTAGCATGTTGACTATTAATAGAACTACCTATTGCAAGGCACAGTTTAGTTGACCTAAATCCGCTAGTCACTTTAACTCTACCAAAGTGATCACGAACGGGTTGTAAAATATTAGCACATAAAAATTTTAATTTTTCTATTTGATCAGCATTAGGATTGTTATCTATGCCAAGTCTTATAGCTGTATCTGATTTAATTAACTCTTGAAGAGTGAAATTACGAGAGAGATTCATTAATTTGCTAATGGATTTGTAGATTTAATTTTTAATTCTTCTATTTGTGTTTTTAATAATTCTATTTCTTTTTTAACTATTTTTACATCAGTATTATCATGTNAGTGTGATGTATCATGTGTATGTGAAGTATCTGCGTTTTCTAATTTTTTAACTTTTTCTTCTAACACGGCAATAGAACTTTCAATANCTGATGTGTCCACAACAGATTGTTCTTGTGATTCTAATGCTTCTAACTTTGTTGTGATTTCGCCATACTTTACAAAACCACCACCTATTGCAACTACTGCTGCAATTAAAGCTGCAATCCCTGCAAGTTGTTCCTTAAGTTTGCCCATTTTTTAATATCTCCAATTCATTCAAAAGCTGTTGCTTCTTAAGATTTAACTCTCCAAGTTTTTTAGCTTTGATTTCAATCTTATCATTTTGAGTGTACGTTGCAAGGCTCTTATCAGCGTAAATTAACCTTGTATCTACTATATTTAATTGATCTAAATATATATCTTTTGGTTTATAGAACGAAGTCGCTTGATACATGTCGAGTGATACTTGATCATTAACCATTGCCTCTAGTTTAATTATATTTTTTACTTGTAGATTTTTTGATATATTTTTTATATCCTTGTCGACCTTATCCATTACTCTTGTAAGATTTTTAACGTCAGCTTTTTTCTGTTGTATATTTTTTTGTTTGGCAATCTTTTTTGTTTGAACAGAGGACTTTGCAGGAGTCTCGCTAGTAGGTTTTTCTTCTTTAATTTCTTCTTCATTAGATTCCTCTATAATCTCTTCTGGCTCCGCTTCAACAAATTCTTCTTCCTCTTGCATCTCCATAATCTCTTCTTCAATAGTTTCTTCTACTTCCATAGTTATCTCCTCTTCTACTTCCATAGCAACTTCTTCTGTAGGCATCTCTTCTACAACCATTAACACAGGTTCAAAAGATAATTCCTCTTCTNAAGGTGGCTCTTCTAATAAAGCAACAAACTCTTCAAATAATTCTTCTATCTGTACAAACTCAAGCTCTTCAAATACTTCTTCAACCTCTTCAAATATATTCTCTATTTCCTCTACTATTTCTGTAGCCAAGACTGAGTCGTCATAAGTCATGGTGACAGATACATTATCTAAGTTAGGCCCGCCTAAATATGCAGGTGCATTAGCATCTGATCCAGATATGGTTATATTACCATTGTTAGAACCTACTCCGTTATATATTAGTGTATCATTAAAGTTAGCGCCATTAATACCTGTAACATNAGTTCTTATNTTAGTGTTAGAGGCTAGAACATTGCCATCAGANTCTTTAATACTNAGTTCATTAGTAAATGTATCAGCNCCACCTTGTCCACCCCAACANCCNGCAACACTACACTCACCGTTTTGTACTTCGATAGTTGAGTTTAATGTAATGCCATTGTTCAACATGTCTTGTGTAATGTCATTAGAATATAAATTAAAGTTTTGTGATACAGACCCACTATCTCCAAACTCTAGATCATAATTACTAGGGACATTATTTAATTCACAACAATCATTTAAAACTTGCACATCACCAGATGTAGTCCACCCGTTGGTGTTGCCTGTTTCAAAATTACCNTTTGTGATTAAGTTGCCTGTTACCTGTTCATCTGCATNAACAACTGTGAATAAAAATAAAAATGCGATTAACCATTTCATTTAACAATTTTTACTATTTTTTTCTGACCCATGTATATCTCTGTTACAGCTTTTACTTTTTTACATTCAAACCTAACTGACTGTGGGTTTACCTCGCGAATAGCAAGACGTTTAGATTTTAAACATTTTGATAATGAGTCTTTATGAGTGTGCTCAACGATCTCATTATTGAGATACATTATTAGAGCTATAACTATTTCCATTTTCTCTTACCTTATCTTTTAATTTTTCTACATCAGTACGAAGTCTATCAATATCTTTTATCATTCTTTGTATGTTAACTCCGTTGTGCATCATTTCATCTACTCTTGTAATTGTTTTTTCTAAATCAGATGCGAGTGATTCCTGNATCAAAAATTGTTCCTGATCGATCGGCTTTTGATCTGATGCTTTTAATAAATCATTTAACATTAATTCTCTTGAAGTTTCTAGTGAAGTTAGTCTACCTGTAATTTCAGTATAACCAATCACACCTGCCACAACACCTGCTATTATTGCAAGCATATTTTTAACAGGCATGCTTACAGATGTGTTTTCATTTATTTTCATTACCTAGGGCCTTTCCAATCTTTTAATTTTTCAAGATACTCTGCTCTTTCTTTTTCAGCTTCTATTTTTTCAAACTCTTCTTCCATGAGTCTTGCTTCTTCATCATCAATTTTTTTTCTGTCTTTCATACGTTTTACATAAGTATTATAATCAGGTCTTTCATGATCATACTTTGCCCANAGTGCCTCTGCNTCTTTTCCTATCTTACCATCTATCGGACATGGTGTTCCTGCTTGAATCATNGACTCAAACACTCTTTCATCCTGACAAAGTATTGCAACGGCTGCAACCTTCATGCCAAAGTCATTTAATATTCTAGCTAGTTTTAATCTTTCACAATTTTTATCTATTGCATGTTTACCNCCAGANACACCNACACCAAATGTTTGAATACCNGCAGATATACCAACTGCACAAACATCCTGTGTCATGCTATTGTATGATGGTGCGCCTGCACTAGGTGGTGCTGATCTAATGTTAGAATTTGTAGTATTTGTTGTGGTGCTGTTAGAGCTAGAACCAGATTGATACGTTGTTGTGGCAGTTGATGTATATCCGCCTTCTATGGCCGTATTAGAGCCAGAGGTATTAGTTTGTGTAGATCCTGCATGAGCAGGGCCACCGCAGTAAGCTAATAGGAGCATTAAACATATTAAAACCCCTGTGAAGTAATAGTTGTTTTCAACAGTTCTATACCTCATTTTCCTCTTTAACTTCCGCGTTTTCACATTTGCAACCTTCACAAGTACACACTCCGTATTCATCTGCATGCATATTGTTATCCTCTCCGCAATGACACGGGTGGTAACATTCATCACAAAATTTATTTAAACTCACTTCCAAAACCTATCTTTTATTCTTTTTATTGGTCTTAATATCCATTTTCTTATAAATCTTTTAATCATCTTTTTTCTCCTCAATCTCATAAAAGAAGTCGTCAGTATCTGCCGTCTTCCATTTACCAGTGTCCTCTACGTTCCACTCATTTGTTTGCACTTTCCATTTAGGAATTTCATCTTTTACTGTGAAAGATGGTAAATCCCATATTAATCTATTGTTAGGTTGAGCTGCATAGTTGCCATCATCTAAGGCAAGTATGTGAGCGCACTTATGTTCGTGCGGTATTTCTGAGTGTTCAGTGTCTAATATGTTACTCTCTGGATGTGCAAAGTCAACAGTAAATAAATATTTACCATGATGCCATTTCTTGTCTTTTCCTATGTATTTTCCAGAGGTTCCTTGTATTATATCCCAACTAGTAACAGCAGGATAATAGCTAAAACAATTCCAAAGCTGAAGTTCATCCAATCTACGTTCAGGAACACTTTCCGGTCTAAAACCTCTCTGTATGAAGGCAGATATCGGGAGACGATAAAAGATAGCCCCATTCTCCATAATCGCATGGAATAATAAAGCGCTCCCAGCAATAGATGTAACACCGAAAATAATGCAGTCTTCGACTTCTCCATGATGTTTTTTACAGTCATGTAAATACTCCCTTCTTATTTGTGCATATGTTGCAGGTATATTTGCATTTAAATAAGCCATAGTCAATCCTCATCTTATTTCTCCCCAGTTCTTACCAGACTCATAATCCACTTTGTTTGGTATCTCTAATTCAACTGCGGATTCCATAATCTCTTTTATACGTTTAGCTTTTATATCATCTTCTACAGATATATCTAGTTCATCGTGCACTTGTATGTGTGCAACAATGCCCTCTTTATACAACTCTAACATGGACTTTTTAGTCATGTCTGCGGCTGATCCTTGTATCAATTTATTCAAAGCTTTATAAGTATAAGCTCTTCTAATACTAGCACCATACTCTTGTCTTGCTTCACCAAATGGTAACGCTTTATGTATACCAAATTGACTTGGTTCCCATAAATGAAACCTACAAAGTCTACCCAATAAAGTTCTAATCTGACCTCGTTGTTGTGCTCTGTTAGATACAGAGTTCATTAAAGTTTTTACAAAAGGAACTCTCTCATGATAAATTGTAAATAGTTCTTCAGCTTTATCTTTAGACACACCTAACTCTGCTTGTAGTTTTGCTTTACCCATGCCATAAAATAAACCTAGATTAATTGTTTTTGCTTGATCTCTAGGTATGTCCGCCATCTTAGCAACTATAGTATGAAAGTCTGCATCATCTTGTAGGTAAGAATCTTTAACACCAAAGACGCTTGTATCTTGATCTAGGGATGCATAATGCACTACTAATCTTGGTTCTTGTTGACTGTAGTCAAAGCATCCCCACTCGCAACCAGACTCAGGAATAAAGAGGGATCTGATCAATGGCCCTAAGTCTTTGTTACGAGCAGGAATTTGTTGAAGGTTGGGATTAGAGTAACTAAATCTTCCTGTTACTGTGCCCCCTGTATCAGATCTAATCTGATTTATATCTGCATGTATTCTACCATTATGTTCATGTTTTATTATGGTATCTATAAAAGTTGTATGCGCCTTGTTTATCTCTCTTGCCTTTGATATACATTGCACCAAAGGGTGTTCATGTGTAGATAAAAAATTTTTAGTAAAGGAGGGCGCTTGTGTTTTCTCGGTTCTTTCATAATGTAAATTTAATTTGTCAAAAACTTTGGCAATCGATCTTGCAGCCCATATTTGAACATCTACTCCTGTTTCTTTATTTACTTCTTGTAGCAATTGTTTTTCTTCTTCAGCTAATTGCTGCTTTAGTTTATGAGCTTTTTGAACGTCTACTCTTACTCCTAAAAAACGCATGTCAACTAAACAAGGAAAAAGATCAGTCTCTAAATCAAAAATAGAATTTAAATCTTGATCACTCATTTCTTTTTGCATAACTTTCCATAAGCCTAATGTTAGCTCTGCATCACGCTCTGCGTAATTACCAACATACATTGCAGGTAATTTCCACATGTCAGCTTTAGGATCTATGCCCCATTCTTTTGCAGCACTATTTAATTCTGTCTCATTCTTGCCTTGTTTTAAATAATCCCAACCAAGAGAACCTAAGTCGTATCTATATCTATTTTCATTTACTAGAGACGCGGCTATCATAGTATCAACTATCGTGCCGTTTAATTGTATGCCCATAGATCTAATCCAACAGACATCATACATGGCATTGTGAAATATTTTTATAGAATCGGATTTACATACATCTGTAAACCATTGAATTACTTTACTTTTTTCTAAATTGCCACCACCTTCATGATCGAATGGAAAGTAGCCTGAGTAACCATCTGTTGCGACTGCTACGCCAACAACCTTACCTTTTTTAATTACAGAACCAGACCCCATAGTTTTTAAATCTGGATCATGTGTTTCTAAATCTATTGCAATCTCGTTACAAAATCTAAGATCTGGAAACTCTGTGGGTTTAACCCACTCGGTTTGCGCTTTAAATATCATTTATAATCTCTTTCAATTATCATTTCTAAATAATGTATAGCTTTCATTATGTCTTCTTTTTTCCCCTTATACGAGTGCCTACAGATATACTTTATTGCGTTGCCCTCTGCAAACAAAATCTTATTATCATTAATAAATTTTGATGGTTGTATTTTAAAATTAATATAATGAGATCCTGCTACTTGTTTTTTATAAGCGCTCATATTTTAAACTCCTTTGATTTATTTTTTGATTTTATTAAATATAAATTTTTCATGGATCTAGTTAATCCTACATACCAAACTCTGTATTCTTCATCGCGTTTAGCGATAGACTTTCTTGCACCTTTAACTGTATTCTCTGTTTCATTTAAAAATAATACTACGTTCGTGGCCTCACCACCCTTAGCTCCATGTATTGTAGAAACTTTTATTCTAGGTGTTCCCGTTGGATCCTCATTATTTAACAGTAATAATCTCATGTAAGTTATTTGACTCTCGCTTACATTATTAAAAGCATCATACCATTTTAAAGACAAGTTCATTGAACCTTTTATTCTTTCTTTGACTCTTTGTAAGTGTATGTCAGGTATACTTATTTTTTTCTGTAAGTTATACCAGTGCTTCGTATCTTCGTATAAACTTTTACCAATGCTATTGCCCTGTGCTGTTTCAAAAAAATATCCTTTCTTTTTTAAGTATGTTGGTATGCTCTTTAATATCGATTTAGTTCTAGTTAATATTAACCAGTCGCCTGTTGACATGTCAATGTCTGTTAGTTTATATCTTTCAAATATTTCACCAGATTCAGACTTTGGAAAATATTCTTTGTCAATCCTATTTTCTTGTATTCTTTCAATGACATTCAGTGCCATTTTTTGTATACTAGTCGGCACTCTTTCTGACTGTTTTAAAGGTATCTCCTCTGCTTCATAATTTATAAAGGAGTCAACATCTGCACCTGCCCAACCAAATATAGCTTGATCATCATCTCCTGCTATCCAAACATCACATTTAGTGTCTCGTTCTATTTTATTTATCATAGACCACTGTATTAAAGATAGGTCTTGTGCTTCATCTACAAATATAACATCTAAATCTGGCACAACATCTTTATCTAAAAACTTTTGTATCATGTCCGTAAAATCAATTAAGCCATAAACTTTTTTATAATTATTTATCTCTTTCTCTATCGCCTCTAACTTATCTCTTTCTATTCTAGATAAATGTTCATTTCTATCTAATTGATCTGTTACTGATATCTGTCTAACTCTAGCTAAATTAATCATGGTTAAGTATTCACTATTAGAAGAAAATATACCATTCCAATTGTTTGTCTCGTAAGATGCATACTTTATTTGTATTCCACAAGTCTCACCAATGGCTTTATAATTTAATTCTTGCATGACGTTTTCTTCTTTAAGACCTAGTCTATTAAAAGCTAATGAGTGTAATGTTTGAAAATATTTTATATCTTTTTTTGTTAGATCTGTTCTAATCTTTAAAAACCTATCTCTAGCTTCGTTCGCAGCTTTTCTGGTAAAAGCAAAGTAACCTATTTTATTTAGTTTAGTTCCCTTATTAGCATATCTTTGAACCTCATTTAGTAATCTTCTAGTCTTACCTGTCCCCGGTGGCCCTACTACTTTGTATCTCACTAATAATTACTTTCTTTTCTTTTAACTGGTTTATATTCTATTTTATCTATGTGAAGCTGTTTTACCCTGCAAACTTTGTGAGTTTTACCGTCAACATTTAATGAATGGTTAAACTCAACATCACATTTATCTTTTAATTTTTGCGCTATTCTTTCCTCTGGTATTTTCCAACTAGAACCTAAATGATCTATGAAAGAGCTAAATTTAAAATAATGAAAGCCCTCCTCTGTTAAACATGCACCACTATTTATTTGTATTCTCTCTTTTGCCCTAGGCCCGTTAACACAATATTGAAACAATTCTTCTGTTAATCTATCCTCTATTTGTGTGCCTGCAGGTGGTGATATCATAACGGAGTTCTTTCTAATATCTGTTAGCTTTGCTCTAAAGTCTTTAGGTTTTAACGGCTCATGATATATGCCTGTCTGCTCCCATATCAGGTCTAATAACTCAGTCTGTTTAGTTATAAGTCGCCTGTTGCCTGCCACTACTCCCGCCTTAGTGCCATCTGGTAATGATACGTTAAACCTGTACTCAGGTTCTGCGTACATAATTATTTCAAAATCCGTAATGTCTGGAAACATAGTTATGCTATCCGACTTAACACCAAAAGGTCTAGAGTAACAAAGACTACGCATACACTTACTATGTATAGGATCTTCATAACAGGTATGACCTGCAGTATCTTTTTTCCATGCAGTTATCTTACTGTCTAATTTAGATTTATCCCAAGGTGTCTCTAAATAATTATAATTAGCATTAGCCACATGATCAGGCCATTTATCTTTNTANTTCTTTTTAGCAAAGACCATGTAATTATACATGAATCTATCTCTNCCATCNTCTAACTTTCTTTTTGAACACAAAGCTAAACATGGAGGGCCATCTTCAAACTCTTCATTAGTTCCTACTAAAATATTTTTGTAAGTGTTTGTAACTAATTTATCTAATTCATCCTTGCCAACTCTATTTTGTTTTGCAAACTCTACAAATTTATTTAAATCTAACTTATTATTATCTTTATCAACAGCATATCTATGTGTATGACCATTATTGTAATAAGGTAAGTTTATAAAATTACCTGGTTTGATGTCGCCTTTGTCGTCTTCCTTTAGTTCTTTCTGTTTAGGAAAAACCTCAGTGGTTGGATCTAAACCAAGAGGCAATAAAAAAGACTTTAATGCCGATATTAAGTCAATTGTTGGTATTGGTTCTTTTAAAAATAAATAACAATGTAAACCACCACTCTTTGATAACAAAGGTATTAAGGGTAATTTATATTGTTGAAATAATGCTAAATAATTTTCTATTTTAAATGTTGAATAATTTTTTGG
>FUFK010047373.1_pt1 | contig 27238 bp, 21 predicted proteins | sample 1021851 | NCBI WGS metagenome assembly FUFK01 (sample SAMEA51879418, study PRJEB19060) | metagenome
TGTCGTGAGGGCTGATGCTAAAATCGCCCTAGTCGTTGCGACTGTTTAAATAAAATCAGCTAGCCAATGCAATAAGCATTACCTGCAATTTTCACCTAGACTAGAACACAGCTTTGATTAACTAGTAGCGATCAGCAGTGCGCATTTGTGAATGTTCAACACGCCCTAGTAAAAGACCTAACGATTACAGTAATTGTCAGGTCTTTTTAATACTGCCTTGTTAGTACTGCCAAGGCTGATCCTGTTCGATACCGGCTTTATCTATTTTATTTCTTTTTTTCTGAATCTTAGTATCTATTTTTTCTTGCTTTTTTAACGCTTTTTGATTGATATCATCTATCAAGCCTTGGATCTTCTTATCCACTTTGTCTTGCTCTTTTTGACGGACCTTATCAACTTTAGCTAACTCTTTTTGACGCGCTTTATCTATTTTATCTTGCTCTTTTTGACGCAGTTTATTGAGCTTACTCAGCTGCTTTTTGGCCTTTTTACTTAAGGTAATATCATCTTTCGCTTGGTTATTAGCAGATTTATTCGACATAATAGCTCTCCTTTATCAGATTATATAAACTCTCTTTGTACTTGATAATGCTTACACTCGATAGTAAGTCAGTATCCCTGCCTAATCAACGCGTCACTACAAAACAGGTACACGCCCTTAATCTGTCTGTAGATCGGCAAACTTGAGACAACACTAATCATGGTTCACTATAGAAAACTACCTTAGGGCGTGTTGGACATTCACAAATGCGCACTGCTGATCGCTAAAATAGTTCTAGTCTAAGTGAAAATTGCAGGTAATGCTTATTGCATTGGCTAGATTTTCGCAACGACTAGGGCGATTTTAGCATCAGCCCTCACGACAACAACAGGGACAGGACTATTTTTTGCCGCTTTATTGATAAAAATAGACGCTTAGAATGACTAAACTTACCATTTTTATCTGCAAATCGCCTAAAAAATAGTCTCTGTCAGTGCCAAGGTCGAATGTTCAACACGCCCTAATCTCAATACACTAAATTAGGGAAAAATAGCCTCTAGATGCGAGCATTTTAATAATCGTGAAATATGCGAGACATGGCTCAGTTTTCTTTAAAAGCTTATGCGCGCCTCGTCTCTCGGCAAAAACGAAGCAATAAAAAGAGCCACCAGAATAATCCAGTAGCTCTGCTCAATAATGTCATTAACTCAACTATAAACCATAGCTAAGTGCTGGGCTAAAGCTAAAGCCCCAGCCTACAAATTAAACCAAACTATTTACCGCTTCAACCACCGCCTCGCTTGTGATACCAAACTCTTTGTACAAGTCGCTAGCAGGCGCTGACTCACCATAAGTTGTCATGCCGATGACTTTGCCATCAAGGCCAACGAACTTATACCAGTAGTCGACATGCGCCGCTTCGACTGCGACACGGGCACGGATAGCAGCAGGTAGTACTGAATCACGGTAGCTGGCATCTTGCTCCATAAAGATCTCAGCACACGGCATAGAGACCACGCGCACGCCTACACTGTTTTCGCTAAGTGTCTTGTATGCTTGCATCGCAAGGCCGACTTCTGAACCGGTAGCGATGATAATGGCTTGCAGCTCGCCTTGCTCTTTCGCTAGTACATAACCACCTTTAGCAATATTAGCGACTTGGCTTGTATCACGCGCTTGATGCGGCAAGCCTTGACGGCTAAAGATAAGCGCTGATGGGTTGTTTTCAGACTTAATCGCCTCAACCCAAGCACTTGCAGATTCAGTCGCGTCACACGGACGCCATGTGCGCAAGTTTGGCGTAGTACGCAGACTCGTCAATTGCTCAACAGGCTGATGCGTTGGACCATCTTCACCCAGACCGATAGAGTCATGCGTATAGACATGNATGACNCGCTGNTTCATNAANGCGCCCATACGCACTGCATTACGCGCGTANTCCATAAACATCAGGAAGGTCGCAACATAAGGGATAAAGCCGCCATGTAGCGCGATACCATTAGCAATCGCGGTCATACCGAACTCACGTACGCCGTAGTAAATATAGTTACCGTCAGCGTCGGTTTCGATACCCTTGGCGTCTTTGAAAAGGGTTAAGTTTGAGCCAGCCAGATCCGCTGAACCACCCATGATTTCAGGTAGCAAAGGCTGTAGCGCATTGATNGCGTTTTGACTGGCTTTACGACTGGCGACNTCACCGCCTGCNTCTTGAGTTTGCTGGATATAGTCTTTTGCTTGAGCCTCAAAGTCGCTTGGTAGNTCGCCATTTAGACGGCGCATCAGCTCTTCTGCAAGCTCTGGATAGGCTTTTTTATAGCCCTCAAAGGTCGCGTTCCAGTTCTTTTGCATGACATCGCCTTTGGCCTTACCATCCCATGCTTCATAGATCTCATCATCTAACTCAAATGGCGCGTGTTTCCATGCCAGCTCATCACGAGTTAGCGCGATTTCATCATCACCAAGNGGCGCGCCGTGGCTAGAAGCTTTGCCTTGCTTGTTTGGGCTACCTGCACCAATAGTGGTTTTGCAGATGATTAAGCTTGGACGAGTCGTCTCATTGATCGCTTGCTCGGTCGCTTGAGTAATGGCGTCGGTATCATGACCATCGACTTTGATCACCTGCCAGCCGTAGCTCTCAAAGCGCATTTGTGTATCATCGGTGAACCAGCCTTCGACGTCGCCATCGATAGAGATGCCATTATCATCATAGAAGAATACTAGTTTACCCAGCTCTAACGTTCCTGCAAGCGAGCAGACTTCATGGCTAATGCCTTCCATTAAGCAGCCATCGCCTAAGAACGCATAAGTATGATGGTCGATAACTTCATGACCGTCACGGTTGAACTGCGCGGCAAGCGTTTTTTCGGCGATAGCAAAACCTACCGCATTAGCGATACCTTGGCCTAGTGGACCTGTCGTCGTTTCCACACCAGGGGTATAACCCAGCTCTGGGTGACCTGGCGTCTTTGAATGCAGCTGGCGAAAGCCTTTTAGATCGTCAACGCTGACGTCATACCCTGAAAGATGCAATAATGAATAAATCAGCATCGAGCCATGACCGTTTGATAATACAAAGCGGTCACGGTTATGCCAGTTAGGATCAGCAGGGTTATGCTTCAAAAACTTGCGCCATAACACTTCAGCGATATCGGCCATACCCATCGGCGCGCCGGGGTGGCCTGAGTTGGCTTTTTGTACCGCGTCAAACGAGAGCACACGAATAGCATTAGCAAGTTTACGTTCATTAATTGGGGTAGGCATAGCAGGTCCTAATATTCGGATGATAAGTCAAGAAGACAAAAGGAAAAGCGATTGAGTAATAAGACTAGAGCGTAATAACTACGCGCGCTCGATAATTAGGACGTGTTGAACATTCGCAAATAGGCACTGCTGATCGCTAAAATTGTTCCAGACAAGGCACAAAGCGACGATAATGCAGATGCCTTAGCGAGATTTGTAACGCAGTATGGGGCAATTTTAGCATCAGNCCTCACGACAACAACAGGGACAGGACTCTTTTTTGCCGCTTCATCNTTAAAAATAAGCGCTTAGAATGACTAAACTTATTATTTTTAACATCGAATCGCCTAAAAAATAGTCGCTGTCAGTGCCATGGTCGAATGTTCAACACGCCCTAGATAAATAACAAGATATTTAAGTCAGGGGCAATATTAACATATTTGCGATAATCCTAGCTAAAAATGCGCTGACAGGAGCGTTTGCATTTCGCAATCACTCCTATTGGTTTTATTAAATGACAGACATGTAGATACATAAATAGGCAGAATCGATAGATAGGATAAAGCGCTACTTATACTGCAATCGTCTCAGCACCGCCCATAAATGGACGCAATACTTCAGGAATCGTAATGCTGCCATCAGCGTTTTGATGATTTTCCATTACCGCGAGCAAAGTACGCCCTACTGCTAGACCTGAGCCATTTAGGGTATGTGCCAGACTGGTTTGCTTACCGTCTTTAACCCGCGTGCCCATACGGCGTGCTTGGAAGTCGCCGCAGTTTGAGCAGCTGGAGATTTCACGGTAGGTNTCTTGGCTCGGTAGCCACACTTCGATGTCATAAGTCTTTTGCGCGGCAAAGCCCATATCGCCGGTACATAGCATAACGGTGCGGTACGGCAAATTGAGCTGCTGCAAGATATATTCTGCTTGTCCCGTCATCGCCTCTAGCAGCTCATCTGATTGCTCGGAGGTGGCGATATTGACCATCTCAACCTTTTCAAACTGATGCTGACGGATCAGGCCGCGTGTGTCGCGCCCGTGCGAGCCGGCTTCACTACGAAAGCACGGCGTGTGCGCGGTGAACTTAAGCGGCAGCTCTTTAACATCCAAACGCTCACCGCGTACTAGATTAGTCATTGGCACCTCAGCGGTCGGAATCAAGTAAAAGTCGGTGCCGTCGTTATTAGTATGGTTGGTCAATTTAAACAGATCATCTTCAAACTTAGGCAACTGACCTGTGCCTTTTAGGCTCTCAGAATTGACAATATAAGGTACATAAGTCTCAAGATAGCCGTACTTAATAGTATGAGTGTTCAGCATAAACTGAATCAGCGCGCGATGCAGCTGCGCCAATTGACCTTTTAGCACATTAAAGCGGCTACCTGTTAGCTTCGCAGCAGCTTCAAAATCAAGCATCCCTAATGTCTCACCGATATGGGTATGATCCTGTATTTCAAAATCAAACTCACGCGGGCTACCCCAGCGGCGTACTTCTACATTATCGTCCTCTGACTCCCCTACTGGCACATCGCTAGCTGGAAGATTAGGGATTTGTAGCGCCGCTTGATTGATGCGCTCTTGCAAAGTACGTAGCTCATCTTCNGCNGNNTTNATCTCACCACTGACGCTTTGCATCTCAGCAAGTAGCGAGCTTGCATCTTCACCGGCCTTTTTGAGCGCGCCGACTTGTTTGGCTCCCGCATTGCGGCGCGATTGCAGCTCTTCTGTTTTGACCTGCAAAAACTTACGCTCTGACTCAATCGTTTGCCAAAATTCTATATCTAGCGGATAACCACGCGTGGTCAATTGCTGCTGTAAATCAGTTAAGTCACCGCGTAAAAGTTTGGGGTCTATCATAAGAATTGCCTGTCGCGCTATAAGTTAGATGAGTAAAACTAAATGGTTGCTATGATACCAAGACACAGCGGATTTGACCACGTTTTCGCATAGTTTTGCAACAGATAACGATAGATAGGCGAATCTATTTCTTTTATAGGCGCTTTTCGGTAAGATAAGCACCTACCGATATCCTTCTTTAGCCCATTATAGTGTGCCAAAGTCGTCTAACACTTTTTATCTGAGTATCTGAGAACCTTTTATGGCCCTGTATCCCTATACGCTGCAACCTATCGCCCTCAACTTGACGGAAGCTGAATTTCAGCAAGCCCAATACGAGCTATTTACTAATGCAAGCCCCTCTTTTGGTCTAAAAAGTCTAAAAATGAAAGAGTGGATCATCATAGGGATAGTCGTCCTCCTAGCCATCGCTGGACTGGTCTTTTTGACGGGCTACTCAACGATTATTTTTTGGCTAATGCTAGTATCCGTCGTCATCTATTTGTTGGTTCGGACCCTTGGCTTTAAATGGTACGTCAAAAAAGAGTTTGAAAAACAAGTGTCGGGGCAAGAGATGCCTGATGAGATGCGCCAAATCAAGCTTGGCGTACAAAAGCATGGCCTAGTGATGGCGATGCCTGCCAATCAGCCTGATCTGATGCAAAACCCGCAAATGCGCGGTATGCAAATGCGTGCCGGCGCAACTCAGCAAGCAGTGATACCTTGGAGCGCGGTCAAGAGCTGGGATGAGACTGATGACTATATCTTTATGATGTTTGAGATGAAAGGTCAGCAAGGCAGTCAAATTATACCTAAGCGCTTAACTACGCAAAAATTCCCTATCGATACGGTACGTCAACATCTACAAGAAGTCGTTCCTATTCGCGGTCTAAACCCCGAGAGCTTACAGCCTCCTGCTTAGCGCATTAGCTGCACTAGTTAAAGCTGTTAGTAGTTATCACTTTTTTATGTTTTATAAAACTCATCATATTGGTTTATTTAATTCAATTAACCTAACCACCTACCTTTGCTATGATAGCAGTCATTAAAGAGGCAGGAGCTAGCAGACGGGTTTTGCTACTGTCTGCTTAATAAGATAAAATAATTTTGATTAAAATGTAAAAAATAATCACCAATATTTTTAATCGTACTTTAATTACAGTTTTTTTAGCATAGTCTTTAAATACAGTTTTTAAATTAACACTCACATTAAAAGGATAATATTATGAGTAATCAAGATAACACTACTAATCAGATTGGCCTAGAAAGAGCAGATATGAGCGCTGTCGTTGAAAAGCTTAACAGCTTACTATCGAGCTATCATATGTTTTATATCAACGTACGCGGCTATCACTGGAACGTTAAAGGCGAGCACTTCTTTTCATTGCATGAGCAGTTTGAAGAGCTGTACACTAACTTGCAAGTAGAGATCGATGAGATTGCCGAGCGCATTCTAACTCTAGGTAAAACGCCACTACATGCTTATAGCGACTTTGCTCAGCATACTAGCATCAAAGAAGACAAAAACGTCCATGATGGTAATAGCTGCGTCAAAGGTGTAGTTACAGGTTTACAGACGCTTATCGAAGAGCAGCGTAAAGTATCAGCTCTAGCGGAAGAAGCGGAAGACCAAGGTACTGCTGACTTGCTTGATGAGTATGTGCAGCAGCAAGAGAAGCTAGTATGGATGTATAACGCATTTTTAGGCAAATAGCATTACATAAGTCGTGTTTAGTAATCAGTTATGCACAAAAAAGCACCTATATAATTAGGTGCTTTTTTTATATCTAAATTTTGGCACAATGATTGCTATCTACAGTAGCTTACTGATTATAATCGCCTATTCTTGTACCCATTGGCGTATTTTTGCGCGCTCGTTTGGCGTTGCTTGTAACCAAAGCTGCATAAAGCTATCTAGAGTATTGGTGCTTTGCACTGATGCCGCTTTTGTAGTGGGTGCTACGCTATAAGTACTNGTGGCTNGCGTAGTTCCTGTAGTCGCCCTTGTCGGTTGTGGCTGAACTGCCGGTGCAGGTGATGGCTGGTCAATAGCAGCGATAGCGCGTTGGTTTTGCATCTGCGCATCTTCGCCACCGCCAAATACGCCGCCAATCGCTTTACTCAACCCAGAGAAAATTCCGCCACTGTTGCCAGCTACGCTTTGTTGACTGGCGATAATGGTATTGTTTTGCTGCACAGCAAGCGTTGGCTGTTTTGCATACTCTTTAGCAGCTTTATAATCCTCTGGCTGGTTTGGCATAACCAAACGATAGGTCTGATTGTCCGCCATTTCAGCGACAACACTGACGTTACCCGAACGCAGATAGTCATGCTCATCACGAGGAAGATTATACAGACGATCGTATTTGGCTGTTATCGCATGCTTACCCGGCTGTAGCGTGAAGCTTTTGGTCAATGGCTGAAAGATACTTTGAGAAATCTCTTGCCCATTAATCGCGGTAACCTTGATATTGTCATCCACGAGCAGCGTCACGTCGGCATGCGTTAGCATAGATACTGAGCTTGCGGCCATCAGTAACGTACCGACGGATAGTTTTTTGTATAAAGAGGCTGAGAGTGTCATAAGATATCCTATCGATAGTAAAGTTGTTTTATAAAATACAATACTGTGTGCAATAAACTGTTTTGTGCAATAAAAATATGAGTATAAGGTTAAAAGTCGAGTGGCATCGTCTGATTGTCATCGATCGCCGCTTGACTATCGACTTGGGTTTCTTGACTGATATCCGCCAGCTCAGCGGCTAAGGTCTGCTCATCGATCGTACGCAGAGCATCGCTGATGACTGCTTTTGAGATATTACTGCGGCCTAAGTTTGAAAACATAGGCTGTATGTAATTGAGCACTTCCATCATCGCCCCAATACGATGCGGACCTTCTGTGAGCAAATGAGTCAAAATACGCTCATCAAACTGCCAACCGCGCCGGCGCAAGATAGATTCTAGCAGCGCTTGACGATCGACCAACTTATGGCCATCAGGGACCTTGAAGCTTGGCGCCTGCGACAACCTAGTGAGTAGATCGGTCAGCTGAAATGGCAGCATGCTTGCAGATTTGTTAGCAGCAAATAATAGCTGACGTTGGCCCTCTCGGCTGCGATTGATCAGATGAAACAAAGCCTCTTGCCACTGAGTACTATGCTCTAGAACATCCAAATCATCAATAGCGATAACATCAAAGTTCTCTAGCGAAGATAGGACATTGACATCGGTATTGACTAGCTCATTGAGCGAAAGGCAAATGGCTGATTTATCGATATCGATAAACGACTCGCAGATAGCAGATAATAAATGGGACTTGCCAGTAGCAGGGCTGCCAAATAGGTACAACTGACCTATCAGGCCGACATGAAGCTGCCGCACTGCATCGATGATAGACATCCAACCGGGACCTGAAAAGTCGCTGAGACTCGCATCATGCTTTATGTCCAGATTGAGACTTAGCTGTGCTTGCGCCATAGATCGTCAACTTAGTTTGGATAACACGGTAAAACGGTATTGAGAAACCATATCTTCTAAAATTGTGTTATAAACACTGCGCCTATATATACCATACTTCTAAAATGACTGACAAGTGCTTTACTCTTTTTAGCCATAGCAAAGAAGGATATGTTCTCAAATAAGATCATTCTTTTTTGAATAGATCCAACTGAACGCGGCCTTTATAAAAGTCAGTCGAGCGATAATAAGCATAGAGATGCCTAAATAGCACATTGATTACCGCTGATACGGGTAGCGCAATAAGCATACCAACGAAGCCTAATAGGCTTGCCCCTGCCAACACCGCAAAGATGACCCATAGCGGCGATAGACCGATTTTGTCCCCTAGTAGTAGCGGCTGCAGCACATAACCTTCAGCGGCTTGACCGACCAAAAAGGCTCCCACAATCAACGAAAGATAGAACCAATCAAAGCCAAACTGAAATAGTCCCGCGATAATGGCAGCAATAAAGCCCAAACCAAAACCTAAATAGGGTACGAAGCTTGCGATACCAGCGACCATACCAATAGTGAGTCCCAGCTCCAAACCGATCAGCTGCAGCTGTATAGCATAAATAGCGCCTAGTAACACCATAACCAAAAGCTGTCCTTTAATAAACTCCATTAAAGCGCGATCACACTCCTTAGCAATAGTAATCACTTTTTTGCTATACCCTGCCGGTATGGCCATCTTCCAGTTATGAATACGCTGCTCCCAATTGAATAAAAAGTAGAACGTCAAAATAGGTACCAACACAATCAAGCCGGCATTATTGACAAACCTCATCCCCGAAGAAAGAATTTGACTCATCCATGTGCTCGCATCAGAGATGTTGTAATGCGTCTGCATATAACTGACTAAGGTTTCAGAAAACCCTTCAACCTGCAATGCCGGCAGTAGTATGTTGGTATTATTAGCAGCCCAGTTGCGAACCACATCGTTATACCAACTCAAAATCCTTGGTAGATACTCCCAAGCTGCCTGCAACTGGTGCCACAACGTCGGTATCAACCACCATAACAATAGCGCCATACCTACAGTAATCGTAGTATAAACGACGATAATCGCAATCCAGCGTCTAACGTATTTGCTCAGCCGCTTTACTAAAGGATTAAATAAATAGGCCAGTACAAAGGCGACAAAAAAAGGGATGATGACAGGCAGCATCAACTTTAATAAAAACAAGGCTATAATAATAATGACGACGATAAATAGACGTCGAAAAAAAGGATCTATAGGCTGGGATGTCATTATTAATGATCCTACAAGTAAGGGATGGTTAATGCGCTTATAAGCGATAAAAGCTAAGCAGTCTAATGATGAGAGTTTTTTTAGTAACTTCTAAAGACTAAGACTGACATTATCGCAAAGTAATCATAAAAAGCGGTGAGATTTTTGTATCGACCACTCNTTNANCACTTATTGCTGTTTTATAAGAAATATAAGGCTTTTATAGACAATATTAGCAAGTTACTTTGCGAGGATGAGCTATTATTGGGTATAATGCGCACACAAAAATTGTTTTATCTTATTTAGTTCCATACCCCAATTGTGAGATGACTATGAGTGACAAGCCTTCTTTAAGCTACAAAGATGCTGGCGTTGATATCGATGCTGGTGATGCGTTAGTCCAACGTATCAAGTCCGTGGCAAAAGCCACTACCCGTCCTGAAGTAGTTGGCGGGCTTGGTGGTTTTGGNGCCCTNTGCCGTATCCCTACTGGCTACACTTCACCACTACTCGTCTCAGGTACCGACGGCGTCGGCACTAAGCTCAAGCTGGCACTACAGCTTGATCGTCACGATACGATTGGTATTGATCTAGTCGCTATGTGCGTAAACGATCTACTCGTATGCGGGGCTGAGCCGTTATTCTTCTTGGACTATTACGCAACCGGCAAGCTCGATGTAGATACCGCAGCTACAGTCGTCAGCGGCATTGGCGAGGGCTGTAAGCTTGCTAACTGTGCTCTTATCGGTGGCGAGACTGCTGAGATGCCAGGTATGTATCAAGACGAAGATTATGATCTCGCAGGCTTCTGTGTCGGCGTTGTAGAAGAGGCAGAAGTCATCACCGGCAAAAACGTCAGCGAGGGCGATGTGCTCATTGCCCTNGCCTCAAGTGGCGCTCATTCCAATGGCTACTCGCTAGTGCGTAAAGTCATCGAAGTCAGCGGTGTTGATGTCACTACTAGCGATGAGACCCTTGATGACCAGCCTATCGCAGATGCGCTGATGGCGCCGACTCGTATCTATGTCAAAGCGATCAAAGCGCTGCAAGACACGCTTGGTAGCTCATCGCTGCACGCGATGTCACATATCACCGGCGGTGGTCTGACTGATAATTTACCACGTGTATTACCAGATCATCTTGCTGCTAGTATCGATACTACTAGCTGGCAATTCTCAGAGCTGTTTAACTGGCTACAAACTGAGGGCAATATTAGTCAGGCTGAGATGTATCGTACCTTTAACTGTGGNGTTGGTTTTGTGATTGTGGTGCCAGAACAGCAGGCTGATAAAGCTATTGAGATCTTAAACGACAATGGNGAACANGCTTGGCAAATCGGCGAAATGGTCAGCCGCGAAGCTGACGCTGTGGTCTATCGTTAATGTCTAGCACTTCGTTAAAAAGCCGCGCCTCATCCATCAGTGAGCCATTACGAGTAGCCGTACTCGTCTCAGGTAGTGGTAGCAACTTACAAGTCTTAATAGATGCTATGCAGGCAGGCGAGCTACCGATAGAGATAGTTGGCGTTATCAGCAATCGCGAGGATGCTTATGCAATCACGCGTGCAACAGATGCCGATATCCCAGTCGTGGTATTGTCNCATGTGGCAAGTGGCAAACGCATGGGNATNAAGACTTTTGAGACGCATGCATCTGCGCAGCTACAAGACTGGCAACCTGACTTGATTGTATTAGCTGGCTTTATGCGGGTGCTGAGTAGCAATTTTATTCATCATGCTATCGCGCCAATGATTAACTTACATCCCTCNTTNCTTCCNGCNTATAANGGNCTNGATACTCATCAATAGAGTNATTCAGAGCNGGCGAGCGNNATCATGGCTGTAGTNTNCATGTNGTCACNGCNGAGCTTGATGCGGGTGCTGTGTTGACTCNAGCGCTACTGGAAGTCAATTNGAAGGACACGGCTGATAGCTTACAAGTACGAGTACAAAAGCTTGAACATCAACTGCTGCCTTGGACGATTTTGCTGTTGGCTAAAGGNNTATTAACACTCAATACCGATTCATCAGATGATGCTAATTACTTGCCAGCGCTACCGTTAACATTGCACATCGACCAATAAATNCAAGCTCTATCTTAAGATCTCTCACTTAGAAATAATGACACATAAAAAAGCCCAGTCACTCTATATATGAATGACTGGGCTTCATTTTATCTAGCGCTAAGCTATTTTAGCTATAAAATTTGTCTGTGCTCTTAGTTACTATGAACATGCAAACCTTTGATATTTACAAACTCTTTAATACCAAAGCCGCCATGTTCACGGCCATGACCTGAGTTTTTTACGCCGCCGAACGGTAGTGCTGGATTTGCCAGACCGTAGCCATTGATATAGACCATACCCGTATCAAACTGCTCTCTTGCTAAACGGATGGCTTTATCTTCGTCTTTAGAGAAGATAGCGCCGCCTAAACCATAACGGCTATCATTAGCAATGCGCATGGCATCATCTTGATCTTTTGCTCGAATCAATGAAGCGACTGGGCCAAATAACTCATCATCATAGGCTGGTTGTCCCTCGGAGACATTTTCCAAAATCGTAGCGGGATAAAAGTTACCTTTACCTTCAGGTAATTTACCGCCGACTGAAATTGTCGCGCCTTTTTTAACACTTTCTTCAACTTGCTCGTGTAACTTCTCTTGCAAGTCTTTACGTGCTAATGGACCGATATCAGAGCTGTCATCCATAGGATCACCAGCTTTGCTATTCGAGAACTTCTCAACAATACGATCACGGAACTCATCATATAAGCTATCAACAACGATAAAACGCTTCGCTGCAACACAAGTTTCACCATTATTGATTAAACGCGCTTGCGTACAAGTCTCTACAGCAAGGTCCAAATCAGCGTCTTCGAGGACAATAAAGGCATCATTCGAGCCAAGCTCTAGTACGACTTTTTTGAGGACTTTAGCCGCTTGTTGACCAACGATCTTACCTGCGCCATCACTACCAGTGAGCGTAACACCGCGCACTTTATCATTACCGATAAGCTTTTCTGATTGATCATGATCGATCAAGATTGTACGGAATAGATCATTTGGTAGATCGGACTCATGGAAGATTTTTTCTATTAATAATCCAGAGCCTGTCACATTGGCAGCATGCTTTAATAAAACACTGTTACCGGCCATCAAATTAGCAATGGCATAGCGAAAGACTTGGTATGCTGGAAAGTTCCATGGCTGCATACCGTAGATAACACCAATGGGCTGATAAGTGACAATGCCTTTTTTCATATTTTCGATATCGCGCTCATCGTCAGCTAATGCAGTGACCCCTTTTTCGGCAGTATAGTCACAAATCCCTTTACATAGATCTACTTCACTCAAACTTTGGTCATAAAGCTTACCACGCTCTTCAGTCATTAGTTTTGACAACTCTTCCTTATACTTCACTAGCGTATCGCCAATAGACTTAATGACTTTAGCACGCTCTTCGTGACTCTTTTTACGCCATTCGAGAAAAGCTTCATGTGAGGCATCAACGATTTTGTTGACCTCATCATTAGTCATATAGTTATATTCTTTAATATCTTCGCCCGTTGTTGGGTTCACAGTAGTAATATCTGCCATGATTCACTATCCTTATTTTGTTATCGCGTTTTGTTATCGTGGTCTAGAAATGTTCTTAGCTAAAAACTCTATATCAGCCAATGAACGTTAATCGATTATAGGATGGTCTAAAAAGCTACTTCTTAGTTAAGTCTTTTTCAAAATTAAGACTATAGAAGTCAAACCCTCAAACCTTATCTAATTGATGATTTTATAATAACAAATAATTGGCAGCGTAATTTTACAAGATATAATGAAGTGTAATTTTTATGTTAACAATGTGACTGAAATATAAAGGCCTGCTTAATAAAGTCTATTAAGTAGACCTAAACTATCAGCGGGCTAATCAGTAGCATAATTCGTCTGTAATGCAATGATACGCATAAAAAAGACCAATATGCGAATTGGCCTTGAAAGCACTTTAATAGCACTTCCATAGTACTGTAACGGCAGATGGCTATTAGGTAATAAAACAGCTTATCTCATTAGAACAACTGAGTAATCACTGGAATATCTTGCTGTTGATCCTCTTCGTCTGCCACGACTTGCCGAGCGACATGCATAATCAGTTGTCGCAACCAGCGATGCGCTGGGTGATGCTGCAGTAGTGGTGACCATGCCATCGTCAGCTCAAATTCAGGAATGAAAAAAGGGGGCTCTTTCATGACGATACTATCATTGGTCGCTTGCATGCGTGCAACTCGCGTTGGCAGTGTCGCAATCAAGTCCTTATTAGCAGCGAGCATCGCTGGCATCTGATAATGACGAGTAAAGACGCTTATCTGACGTTTTTGTCCTAAGCGCTGCAAGGCTTGATCAATGGAGCCAAGGCCGCCCGATTTTTCTGGATTGACCCCAAACCCAACACCCATACCTGTCTTGGATACCCAAACATGCTGACCTTTGAGGTAGTTTTTAAGATTGAAGCGATTGACATAAGGGCTATCGGCAGATAGTAGGCAGCTAAAAGTATCGCGCCATACTAGTACTTGGTGAAAGCTTTGCGGTATCTCATTAAAGCGGTTAATCGCCAGATCGACTCGCCCTTGCTCCATATCACGATAAGACACATCTGATGGGGTTAAAAAGTCCAANATNACATTGGGCGCNTCNGAGCGCAGAGCCTTAACCAGTTTAGGAACCAAAGTCGCCTCTGCATAGTCGGAGGTCATAATCCGAAAAACACGGGAGGTGCTATAAGGACGAAACTCAGTACGCGGCTCAAGCACTTGTGTCAAATCAGCGAGTATCTCACGAATACGCGGCTGCAGCTCAAGCGCGCGCTCAGTCGGTGTCATGCCCTCAGAAGAGCGCACCAATAGCGGATCATTGAATAGCTTACGCAGGCGACGCAAGATGTTACTCATAGCAGGCTGAGTGATACCCAATTGCTCAGCGGCGCGTGTGACATTCTTTTCTCGAAGCAATACATCTAAATGTACCAATAAATTTAAATCAACCCGCTGCAAATTCATATGTGTTTCTCTTCGCTTTATAATAAATGTCACTTAGCGTTCATAGCTGCATAATTACTATTTTTAAATACTGACGATTTTAAATACTGACGATAGACGGCTTTACTGTTCTCAAACGACCTAAAAACTACAATGTACCCAATGCTTATCTAAAAATCATTTAGTGACCGAGCTAGCTCAATATATTTATTTATAACTTACTGATTTTATTATACTATACTTATAATAAATACCAAAGATAACTATCATAAATTAGATAAATTACACTAAACTGACTATAGTAAGACTCAACGCTTAACTCGCAAGCCCGCTCTAAGCCGTGTTACTGGCGAATATTGTAACATCTCTGATGGATAACAAGTAGCTTCTGCGCTATCGCCTTATCGCTACTTGTTGATGATTGATTGACTCTTTTTTTGTCAATAATTTAAATCAAATACCTTGTATTTTGAAGCAGGTTTGTTTAGGGTAATAGTCCTCATATTTTAAGAAGNCCAATGCCGGCTTTANTATNAAGTCATTTATAGGCCAACAAGACAGGCATTTAGTAGTCATTAATCAATCAGTATCAAAGTAGTCGTAATTCAATCGCAACTATAGTCCGGTATGATATTACTTGCGATAAGCTCTTATTTTACCTCGTTTTTTCCACCCCACCAAGGAGACAGTAAATGTCAACAACCTATAAGTCAGCTATCGATTTAGTACGTGAATTAAAGCAAAAGCACGGCAACTGGCAAAATATCAGCGAAACTGATGCAGCCCGTATGATGATTCAAAACCGTTTCAAAACTGGTTTAGATATCGCAAAGTACACCGCTAAAATCATGCGTCAAGATATGGCGGATTACGACAATGATACGTCTCAGTATACTCAGTCTTTAGGCGCTTGGCACGGTTTTGTTGCACAGCAAACGATGTACGCGAAGAAAAAATACTTCGGTACCACTTCAAAGACTTATATCTACCTATCTGGCTGGATGGTCGCTGCTCTACGCTCTGAGTTCGGTCCTCTACCTGACCAATCAATGCACGAAAAAACGTCAGTACCTAAGCTTATCGAAGAGATCTACACGTTCTTACGTCAAGCCGACGCTAAAGTATTGAACGATTACTTCCGTGAGCTAAACGCTGCTGAAGAAGCAGGTCAAGACACTAAAGCTATCTTAGAGAAAATCGAAAACTTCGAATCACACGTTGTGCCAATCATCGCTGATATCGATGCCGGTTTCGGTAACGAAGAAGCGACTTACTTGCTAACTAAGCAAATGATCGAAGCCGGTGCTTGTGCTATTCAGGTCGAAAACCAAGTATCTGACGCTAAGCAGTGTGGTCACCAAGCGGGTAAAGTAACCGTACCGCATGAAGACTATATCGCTAAGCTTAACGCTATTCGTTACGCTTTCTTAGAGCTCGNCGTTGAAGACGGCGTTATCGTTGCTCGTACTGATAGTGAAGGCGCATCACTTACTCAAAAGATCCCAGTATCAGAAGAGCCAGGCGATCTTGCTTCTAAATACATCGACTTCCTAGAAATGGAAGAAATAAGCATTGAAGACGCAAATGAGAACGATAGCCTACTTAAGCATAACGGCAAACTAGTACGTCCAGTACGTATGCCAAACGGCTTATATAGCTTCCGCGAAGACACTAACATCGACCGCGTTGTGCTTGACTGTGTAACCGCTCTAGAAAACGGTGCTGACCTACTATGGATCGAGACGCCGACTCCAGACGTAGCACACATCAAAATGATGGTAGATCGTATCAAAGAGCAACAGCCAAAAGCGAAGCTCGTTTATAACAACAGCCCATCGTTCAACTGGACGCTGAACTTCCGTAAGCAAATCATCGCTAAGTGGGAAGAAGAAGGTAAAGACATCTCTAAGTACAACAAAGATGACTTAATGAGCAGCGACTATGATGGTACTGAGCTTGATCAAGCTGCTGACGAAGCTGCCAAGAACTTCCAGCGTGACGCCTCACGTGAAGCTGGTGTCTTCCATCACTTAATCACGCTACCTACTTATCACACCACTGCTCTAAGTGTGCATGAGCTAGCCAAAGGTTACTTCGGTGATGAAGGTATGCTTGCATATGCTGCTGGCGTACAGCGTAAAGAGATCCGTGAAGGCATCTCATGCGTGAAGCACCAAGCAATGGCCGGTTCTGACCTTGGCGATGATCACAAAGAGATCTTCTCAGGTGATAACGCGCTAAAAGCTGGTGGTGGCAAAAACACTATGAACCAGTTCAGCTAATCTCAAGCTATATACTATGAACTACTCATAGCCATGTAAGCTTAAATAAAAGCCACTCTACACNCTGTAGGGTGGCTTTTTTTATGGCTATATTTTACCTATGGCATTTTNTCGGTATTCGATACGGTTATCGTAGTACTGCATCTGTGCCAGCTTACTTTTATAATGATCCTTGGGCATGCCAAGTAAAAATAATAGATATAAAGCTAACGGAAGCTATCACTACCTCGACTCTAGTCTCAAGCAAAACTTTACTTGTCATTCACTGTCAGCTTTCATAGGATGTAGATATAACATAAGTATAGAGATAGTATAAGTATAGAAATAACATAACTATTATTAGAACGATAGGAGACATCATCGTGCAAGAGATTGAATTGAAGTTCTTAGTGCCGCAAGCGCGTCTAAAAGGTCTTATGCGTCAAGCAAAAGTAAAATCCTCACAGACGACCATGATGTCCGCTCATTATTTTGATACGNCNAAGCAAGAGCTTGCCAAGAGCGGCATAGGGCTGCGTATTCGCTTAGAGGGTGATGAATGGGTGCAGACTATCAAAGCTGGCGGCGATGGCATTGCCGCGCGTCTAGAGCACAATATGACGCTAGATGGTGAGCTGGTGCAGACGATGCTAGAGACGGATAGTTTATTGCCGGATTTAGCTATATATAAAGAAACCGCTATTGCTCCAGCTCTTGCAGACTTTAAACTCAAAAAAATCAACAAAAAACTAACTCGTCAATACATCACTGATATCGAGCGCACCACTCGCTTATTAGTAGATAAAGAAAAAGTAGTCGCTGATAAAAAGAACAGCGCAGAGGAAAGTACGGTAAGTACCATTGAGGTGGCTTATGATCAGGGTCAAATTATTCATGGAACAGATAACTCAAAAGTACAGGACATACAAGAGATAGAGTTTGAGCTGGTCTCAGGTAATCTAGACTTTTTATTCACTACGGCAAAAGTATGGTGCAAACGCTATAAGCTGTGTCTATCAACAGTCACTAAAGCTGAGCGTGGCAGCCTACTTCTCAATGAGCAAGACTTTAGCTCTGCCGTGCACGCCAATCTAGGCGCACTGAGCATCGATGCAGACAGTAGCATGCCGGCGTTCATGCGTGCAGTCGTTCATAATTGTCTATTACAAATACTGCCTAATAGTAGTGCCATCGCCGCTGGCAGCAACGACAACGAGCATGTGCTACAGCTACGTATAGGCATACAACGATTACGTACTGCCCTAAAGAGCTTCAAAAAATTCTCCGAACAGCTCAATCCTGAATGGCTACCTATCCTAAAACAAACAGCGACTCTTCTAGGCGACTATCGTCAGCTCGCTTATTTAGTCACTGATATAGAGCCAACACTACAGCACGCTGGTGCGCCTANCGTCGATTGGAGTGCTGATATCGACAACATGAAAATAACACCCATCGACGCCGTTCGTGCTAATGACTTTCAGCTGACTTTGCTTGAGCTTATCGCCTTTACTATGAGTGATGCTACTCTAGAGCCAAAAGCCCATAAATGTGCGCAAGAAAAATTAGCAAAAAGACTCTCCAAGCAGCATATTAAGCTGCTTAAGGCTGAGTATGATTTTGAAGATATCATCTTGGAGGCGTCTACTGATGATACTGATCAAAGCGCTGCTATCCATGAAAAAGCGCACCAACTGCGTAAACATCTCAAAAAAATGCGCTATCTCAGTGAGTTTGCCGCTCCTCTATATTCAAAGAAAAAAAGCAAACGTTGGCTAAAACGTCTAACAAAAACGCAGCGAGCGCTCGGGGAGTATTTAGACCATCAACAATATCAGCATTATTATCAGCAAAAATCTCACACTGACACGCAAGCTCTATATGGCGCCGGATGGTTTGCCGCGCAGCTAGAACCTGATACTAAACGCTGCAAAAAACGTTTGACTAAGCTGCAAGATGCAGCGAGCTTTTGGTAGAACTCTGATTTCCTAAATGGTTATAGATAGAAGAGTCTAAGTTTTATACCTTAAAGCCATTTAACCCTAAAAAGGCACGCTCTCATGCTAACCCTCTATAAGCGTGACGGGCGTGCCCTCTTCTACTTGCGCAAATAACTCGATGATATCGGTGTTTCGCATGCGCACGCAGCCATGCGAGAGTGGTACACCCATCGGTTCACTATCAGGCGTGCCGTGAATATAAATATAGCGCTGATAGGTATCGCAGCCGCCTTGCTCGTTACTGCCTTTATTGATGCCCTCCTCTAAGCCTTTAAGCCATAAAATACGGCTCAAGATCCAATCTCGCTTTGGCTGTAGACGCCCCAACTCTGCGTCATATACCTCACCAGTAGCAACGCGTCCGACAAACACCGTATTNATAGGNGCATCGTCACCAATTTTTTGGGCAATAACATGACGACCAAGCGGCGTGCAGCCACTATCTTGTTGGCTACCGATACCGTTTTTGGCAGTTGAGATAGGATAATGAAGAGCTCGCCACCCCATGATTACGAGATAGCATCAATGTCTGCGCTTCGATGNTAATGAGCACTGCTGTCTTGGGCGTATCGGTATTTTTCATATATAGATCCAAATAAAATTATTAGCGCTATCAACAACATAAAAAACCCCTAAAATTTTCTAATATTAGGGGATTGTATCCGCATGACTTGCACCGTAAGATATATAAACACTTTTTGATGCTAGCAGATTATGACTACTATTTCACCGACACGCGTGTCGATGTATGATTTTTTGTATCAAGATATTCAGCCTCTGACTTCTTTATTGGCTGATACTGCCACTCTCTCACTGCCGCAAACCCGTATAGCCGTCAATAGCGGCATACAGGCCATCCTTGCCGCTTTGTTAGCNTACCAGCAGCGCCACCAAGCGCAAGCGGTGAATAAAAAGCTGTTCTCACGAGCAGCNGTTAAAGAGCTACGCCAGTATAATGCGATGAATTTTGCGACGTTAAGTGCCACGCTTTATCACCGTCAAGATGTCACTGAGACTTTATTCATTGATAGTACTCGTGTCAATAAGGCTTGTGATTATATTGCCGATCAGGTCGATGCGAGCGCCGCGCAAGTCAAAGTCCTTCTCGGTACTTTAACTATTATTGTATTGCGCGAGTTGGCTATTTTGACAGAGTATAGTCAATTAGATAATGAAGAGTTGGATAAATGGTTCGCGCTACAGCCGCAATTCTTAACCAAGCAGCGTTTTGCAGCAGACTCAGCAGCGAGTATCAACAGCCATGCTGACACTCAAGTGCTGACAAACGCTAGGTCTCCAACGAAACCTGCAGATAGTGAGTTATCCAAGGCTGCAAACCCGGAAGCGCTAAGCGCTAAAGTAGCAGAGACTGAAATAACAGACACTGAAATGACAAACGCTGAGAGTGCTAACAGCGAACAAACAGATTCGCAAGCNCTTGATATCAGACCACCAGCGTTTGACCCTTACTGGTACGAGCTGACAAAATTTGCGCCTAATCTGGCTGCTTCTGGGCAAGATATGCAGCAAGCGACGTCCAATTATTTAAAAGTAATAGGCCGCTCGCCTGAGAATGTGCAACAAGGTCGGCATAATGATTTGCTCGTCTTTACCCAGATGCCTAATATCAGTGTGCCGCATCAGCGCTGGCTGCTACAGTTGGCTAAAATCTCTGATATCTATCTGAATCGTCGGCGNCTGCGCATTGCCTCTGAGCCTATCAATCCGCCNAGCGCGCCATTAGTCAGCTTAGCGTTGATCGGTGGCAATAGCGATAACACACCTGCCACTACGAGCGAGACGCCGATTGAGTACGAGCCTGCCGCGCCGCTTTGGAAAAACCCTGTCATTCTGATTATCGTTTTGGTTATCGGCGCGCTCAGTGCTTTGGCTGCGCTGAAATATCAATCACAACAATCAAGCGGAGCAATAACCGCAACTGAAGCGGTCATAGAACACGATAAAGCCGAAGAGCGCGAGCAACAGGACNTCGCTATTGTAAANGTCGATGACGAAGAGGATGCTAAATAACTCTAGCGATAAAAGCCTTTTTGCATAAAAAAACAGAGACTATCAGTCTCTGTTTTTTATTAGGGCGTGTTGAACATTCGACCATGGCACTGACAGCGACTATTTTTTAGGCGATTTGCAGATAAAAATGGTAAGTTTAGTCGTTCTAAGCGTCTATTTTTATCAATAAAGCGGCAAAAAATAGTCCTGTCCCTGTTGTTGTCGTGAGGGCTGATGCTAAAATCGCCCTAGTCGTTGCGAAAATCTAACCAATGCAGTAAGCATTATCTGCAATTTTCACTTAGACTAGAACTATTTTAGCGATCAGCAGTGCCCATTTGTGAATGTTCAACACGCCCTATAAGTCTAAAAATACCATTGGGTCGTTTTATTTAGATAGATCGCGACCGCGACTGGCTTCGATCGCTAAACGTAGACCGTTTAGACGAATGAAACCTTCAGCGTCTTTTTGGTCATAAGCACCGGCGTCATCTTCAAAAGTGGCGATTTTTTCGTCAAATAGTGAATCATCTGATTTACGGCCAACGACGCTCACGCAGCCTTTGTACAGCTTCACACGTACCGTACCGTTGACATACTCTTGCGACTTGTCGATAAGCTCCTGTAGCATAAGACGCTCAGGGCTGAACCAATAACCGTTATAGATAATCTTGGCATAGCGTGGCATGATCTCATCTTTTAGATGTGCCGCTTCCCGATCTAGTGTCAAAGACTCAATGCCGCGATGCGCTTTTAGCATGATAGTACCAGCTGGCGTCTCATAGCAGCCACGCGACTTCATACCGACGTAACGGTTTTCAACGATATCTAAACGGCCAATACCATGTTTGCCGCCAAGCTCATTGAGCTTAATCATCACCTCATAAGGCTTGAGCGCTTCGCCATCAATAGCAACGAGATCGCCTTTTTTGTATTCAAGCTCTAGATATTGCGGCTCATCAGGCGCCTCTTCTGGGCTCACTGACCAGCGCCACATATCCTCTTCTGCTTCCATGTATGGATCTTCTAATATACCGCCTTCATAGGAGATATGCAGTAAGTTTGCGTCCATAGAGTATGGAGATTTTTTCTTATTACCAGCGTAATCGATTGCGATATCATGCTCTTCAGCATATTTCATCAAGCTCTCACGGCTTGATAAATCCCACTCACGCCAAGGCGCGATAGTGACAATATCAGGAGACAAAGCGACCGCGCCTAGCTCAAAACGNACTTGATCATTGCCTTTACCNGTGGCNCCGTGACTGATGGCATCAGCATCNTGTTCTTTAGCAATCTCAACCAANCGCTTNGCGATAAGCGGACGNGCGATAGACGTGCCAAGTAAGTACTCGCCTTCGTAGATNGCATTAGCGCGGAACATTGGATAAACATAATCNCGAGCGAACTCTTCACGCAAGTCTTCGATATAGATATCTTTAATGCCCATNGCTTCAGCTTTGGCNCGCGCAGGCTCAACTTCTTCGCCCTGACCGATATCGGCGGTAAAGGTGATGACTTCTGCATCATAGGTTTCTTGCAGCCATTTGGCAATGATGGACGTATCAAGACCACCTGAATAGGCTAAGACGATTTTGTTGATATTTTTTGGATCAAGTTGCGCCATAAATAACTCCTGTCAGTATAATGAGTGATAAGTAAATATAATTAGTGATAAATAATATAAAAAAACACGAACAAAGATGAAAACTGAGTCAAAAATAGATTCCATCTCCAGTGTACATCATATTTGCTATAGGCAAAAGACTAACAGCGCGCGCAGCTTAAATCATCAGGCTAAGCAGTCCCCAGTTCGTCTGCCTTTGCCAATAATTATGTAGAGATGTGCAGCCACATATTCAGTCAAGTCAGTAAACCTGTTATGATAGCAAAACAATAAATGTGGTTTTATCAGAGCATTTTTACGCCTTTTGTCTCATCAATTAACCTATTGAGCGCTATGATTCCTATTACTGATTCGATTACAGAGTTAACCATCCTGCAACCAGATGACTGGCATCTTCATTTACGTGATGATCAGGCGCTTGCGACGACAGTGCCGCATGCAGCGTCCAGCTTCAACCGCGTTATCTGTATGCCAAACCTTGTTCCTCCTGTCAAAAACACTAATGATGCGCGCGCTTACCGTGAGCGTATCTTGCAGCAGCTACAAATCAGCGACATTCCAAAGGAGCGTAAAGCTGCCTTTGATCCACGTATGACTCTGTATATGACCGATCAGACGAGCGTACAAGATATCGAAGCTGCCGCTCAGTCCGGCATCGTACAAGCAGTCAAGCTCTATCCGGCTGGCGCTACGACCAATTCCGCTGATGGCGTCACTGATATTAATGCTCGCGCTGATATCTTTGAAGCTATGGAAAAGCACAACTTACCGCTGCTCATTCATGGCGAAGTCACTCATGACCATGTCGACATCTTTGATCGAGAAAAACGCTTTTTAGAAGAGGTCATGGGGCAAATCATTGGTAAGTTCCCGACCCTGAAGATCGTCATGGAGCATATCACGACCAGCGACGCCGCGGACTTTGTATTGTCACAAGGCAATCATGTCGCCGCAACGATTACTCCGCAGCATTTGATGCTCAATCGCAACCATCTGTTAGTAGGCGGTATCAGACCACACCTATACTGTCTGCCTATCTTAAAGCGCGAAAGCCATCAAAAAGTATTATTAGATGTCGCCACAAGTGGTAATCCAAAATTCTTTTTGGGTACCGACTCTGCCCCGCATGCCACTCATAAAAAAGAAGCTGCGTGCGGCTGCGCTGGTTGCTATAGCTCAGAGGTGGCGCTAGCTTTATATGCCACAGCGTTTGATAGCGTTGGTAAGATTGATAAACTCGAAGGCTTCGCCAGTCGCTTTGGCGCTCAGTTCTATGGGTTAGAGCTGAACTCTGAGACAGTCACTTTGACTAAGACTCCGATGCAAGTCCCAAGCGCTTATCCTTACTTCGATGGCTCTACCCTCACTCCGCTGATGGCCGGTGAAACACTACCTTGGTCTATTAAAGCCTAACGAATAGACCAGCCACCCTCAAGCTGCGCCAACCCGCGCAGCTCATTAAGCCGCCGCAAAACGGCCTCCTCACTGATGATAAAAAATTTTAGATGATTATGACTATGCAAAGCGAGATAACTTCGTCCACCGAAAACTCAATGAGTACGGCAAATAAGAATAAAAGCAGCACTCCTGCAGCAGACCTAGAGGCCGTCGAGTCACCGGCACCGATGACTCTAAAAGAGCGTTTTCGTAAGTTTATGCCTGTTGTCGTCGATGTCGAAACCGCAGGCTTCAACGCTCAAACCGATGCCCTGCTTGAGATTGCTTGTATTCCGATTCTACTAAATGACGAAGGAGTATTCTATTTAGGAGAAGCATTAAACGCGCATATTGAGCCATTTGCAGGCGCGAATCTAGAGCCCAAAGCTTTAGCGTTTACTGGTATTGATCCTAATAATCCTATGCGTAAAGCCATCGCTGAAGATGAGAAGACAGCGCTGCGTCGTATTTTTAAAGCGCTCAAAGAAGTACGCCGTGAGCAAGAGTGCCGTCAATGCGTCTTGGTCGGCCATAATGCTCATTTTGATTTAGGGTTCTTAAACGCTGCGGTACTACGTACCAATAGCAAAAACCACAGCTCTTTTCATCAGTTTTCAGTCTTTGATACGGTTACTTTATCCGCTCTAGCTTTTGGCCAGACCGTGCTGGCACGTGCGTGTAAGGCTGCAGGATTGGAGTTCGATGGTAATGACGCCCACTCAGCGCTTTATGATACGCAAAAGACTGCTGAGCTTTTTTGTCATATTCTCAACAGCTATCCGATGCTCGCTAACGCCTTGCATACTGATATGCCAGAACCAGAGCCAGACGACAAACCAGACGCTACCNATGAGCCAGAAGGCTAATAAAACTGCTACAAGGGGTTGAATAGCATTTGTAATCTTTAGCTGACTTCGCTTGCTCGTCAGATGTAATTATGCGTATGATGAGTAACAGAGGCCATTAAAAGGATTTTGCTATGGACCCACAAACAAAATTATGGGCGACCATTCTAGGTTATATGATTTTGGCAATAACGATTAGTGCTTGTACTTCTTTATGGATTCGCCATCATTTAAAGAAGAATAATCTACATCCTCGCCGAGCACTAAAAAAAAGATATTTAACCCTCAAAAAACGTAGAAAAAAGCTTGACAGTAAGCACAGACGCTATTAAAATGTGCACCACTTCAGCATAAACGGTGAAAGCAGCTGAAGCGTATGACCTAGTCCCCATCGTCTAGAGGCCTAGGACACCGCCCTTTCACGGCGGTAACGGGGGTTCGAATCCCCCTGGGGACGCCATATTTTAAAATACTTATTTTTAGTAATAAGCATTTTTGAAACCTTCAAAGTCTATTAGATTTTGAAGGTTTTTTTATGCTAAAAAATTAATATCCTTTCTATCCTGAGTCTAAGTGCCCCTTAGTCCAAGTGCCATGCAATTCTCAATGGTCAGCAGCTCAGTACTCACAAAAGCTATTAAATTCTAAAGCTTAAAGCAAAAAACCAGCTAACGCGCGACGTTAGCTAGTTTTATAAGGGTGTTATTAGACTAGGTTATGAAATTTTAGATATTATCTTTATATAGTCAATCAATATTAAAAGTGGTACAAGGCAGACGAGTGCAAGTACTACAGTAGTAGGCTAAACGAGTCTAACGCTGTAACACTTTAATAGTGGTTCGACTATAGCTTATCTGACAACATAAACCATAATAAAGCCAAAACAATCAGTATCCCTAATACGCTTTGAATAAGGAAAAAGGCTTGATGCTGGCCGACAACCTTATTTAAAGTGACACCTAGTGCACTATACTTAATAGGCTGAGTGTCGATTTTGTCCTCTATTTCTTGATATTCGTAGTAGCCTTGTAGGATTTCTAACAACTTCGCCCAATCATTAGAAGTCCATTCATAAGGTTTGAACGGTAGAAATTCTTTTACTTTAGGATCTTTAAGCATCCAGCGCTCAAGGATGATTGAGCGTAACGACCAGCCAGTAAAACGGCGCTCAGTAATGGCCGAAAACGCTAAAGTCTGTATATCCTTGTGTCTATTGTCTTTTAAGATACGGTTTTTGAGATTCGTTAAAGCCTGCTCTGAGCCTTCGATATACTGAAAAAAATAGCCATTGCCATAGCAAAGAATACCCGAGATATTTTCAGCTTTATTATGTGCAATTGAGACTTCAGCAATATCGTTGAGGGTACTCGCGCCAGATAGCCCTATAGAAGTAATACGACTAATATAGATGAATTGGTAGAGATCAGTTGTGTCTGAGCGTCTTACTGCATTGAGCTTTGACAATTAGATTCTCCTTATTATGGTATAAACCTATAATTGAGTGGCCAGTCTATTAATAAACAAATGCTTGTATTTATGATTATAAAATCCTAGCAAGATTAATTAGGACTGTAATGCACTATTATATATATTATAAGTTTTTTAGTGTAATTGTATAAACTTAGTTACATCATAGGCTCTTATGGTCAACAAAGCAAACAAACTCTGCTGTAAGCGCTAAATAATTGTAATTGAGAGGTTTTTGATAGTTTTTGAAGATAAAAAAAGAGAGGAGCGGACTACTGGCTCTGAGAGGAAAAAGGTTATTGTCTAACTTAGCTGCTTTAGACCTATTATTTTCTGGAATATAAGACCATCTTATTGCTATTAAAAATAATTGTCTTTTACTATCTTTGAGAACTTTTGTTTGTTTTATCTTCAAGGTGCTTGGGCGGTTAGAATAGCAGCTAGCACTATTGCGTCATCAGGAAAGGTTAATTTTATATTTTGGCGACTACCCGTTACTAAGCGAATAGGTAACTCTAAATACTCAAAGGCGCTCGCTTCATCAGTGATATGTAACTGATGTTCGTTAATATAGTCTAGTAGGCGGCTCAGCTCCCCGACGCGAAAGACCTGCGGCGTCTGTGCTTGCCACATGTGCTGACGGTTAACGGTAGTTTTTATATAATCGTTATCATTAGTACAATGGTCATTATGATCATCGAGCTGCTTTGCAGGTAGCGCTGTAGATAGCTTCAAGGTATCAGCGACGGGAGCCGCTAAGATCGCGCCATAAGGTT
>FUFK010041353.1_pt1 | contig 27214 bp, 43 predicted proteins | sample 1021851 | NCBI WGS metagenome assembly FUFK01 (sample SAMEA51879418, study PRJEB19060) | metagenome
GGTCGTTCATACGCGCCGAAATTTTTTAGCGAGTGGGTCGGAGGGGGTTTACAAGTTTATTATAATAAAAACAATAGGTTTACAAAAGTAAATTATGCTTATAACAATGGCAGAATTGGCAACACTAAAAAACGTGTCTAGGACTGCGGTTTCAAAGAAAATTAAAAGTGGTAAACTAGAAGGTGCAATTGTAAACCATAANGGNANAANANTGGTTAACAAAGAGGAAGCATTTAGATTATGGGACTTACAAGCACCACCTAGTAAGGATACAACTGTAAGAAACAAGCTTAAAGAAGAAATAGACAATAAAACAGTAGAAGAAATACCAAGTTATGGAGAAAGTAAGGCAAAAAGAGAATATTTTTTAGCAGAATTAGCAAAATTAGATGTAGAACAAAAAAAAGAACAGGTAATAGACGTAGAAATAATAACTAAATCAGCTTTTGCTAAAGGAAGAGCTATAAGAGCATCACTAGAAAATATTGCAGATAGGCTATCACATCAATTAGCAGGTGAAGATAATCCAAGTGCTATACATAAAATACTAACTGAAGAACATAGAGAGGCATTAGAAAATTTAGCATCATGAACGCATGGGAAAAAGCATTTAATGATGGCCTAAGACCTACAGAACGTCTTACTGTTAGTGAATGGTCTAATAAATATAGAAGATTAAGCGTTAAAAGTAGTAGTGAAAGCGGGCGTTTTCGTACAAGTAGAACTCCATATATAGAAGAGCCTATGGATTGTNTTTCTGCACATAACGATACTGAACGTGTAGTAATGATGTTTGCTAGCCAGACAGGAAAAACAGAAAGCATGAACTGCGCTTTAGGCTACTTTATTGATCATGCACCTGCACCTGCATTGATTGTTAATAGCACTATAGAAATGAGTAAAAGATTAAGTAAACAAAGACTAGATCCAATGATAGAAGAAACACCTGTATTAAAAGCAAAGATTGCACCACCTAGAAGTAGAGACAGTAGTAATACAATGATGGCTAAAGATTTTCCTAATGGTTTTTTCATTCTTACTGGTAGCAATTCTGCAACAGGCTTAAGAAGTACACCCTGTAAATATGTTCTTATGGATGAGGTAGATTCATTTGTAACAGATGTAGATGGTGAAGGCGATCCTGTAGAACTAGCTGTTAAACGTGCTACTACATTTCCTAAAAGAAAGATTTTATTAACAAGTACACCTACATTAAAAGATTTTTCAAGAATAGAATCTGAATATTTAAAATCAGATCAAAGAATTTATAAGGTTCCTTGTCCACTTTGTAATTTTTATCAACAGTTAGAATGGAAACAATTAAGATTTGATAAGGATAATTTAAAAGAAACTAAATATGAGTGTATTTCTTGTAAGGAATTGTTTGACGAAAGACATAAAACAAAGATGCTAAGGCAAGGTAAATGGGAACCACAAACAGAAGGTGATGGAATAACAAAAGGCTATAGATTGAATGGGTTGTATAGTCCTTTAGGGTGGCTGTCATGGCAACAATTAGCAAGGGAATTTTTAGCAGCAAAAAAAGATGTACCGTTACTTAAAACTTTTGTTAATACCCGATTGTCTGAAACTTGGGATGATAGTTTTGAAAGTGCATTGACTGCTGAAGGTTTACTTAAAAGATGTGAAAAATATACGGAGGGGTCATGTCCTGATGGTGTTTTATTTATTACTCAGGGTGTTGACTGTCAAAAAGATCGACTAGAAATTAGTACATGGGGATGGGGTGAGAACGAGGAATCGTGGCTTATTGAACATTTTGCAATTAATGGCGACCCTTATCAATCACAAGTATGGAAAGAGTTAGATTTTTTTATAAATAGAGACTATGAACATGCAAGTTGTAAGACAATAAAACCAGTTATGACTGCTATAGATAGTGGCGGTATGCATACTAGTGAGGTTTACCAATATGCAAGAGAAAGACAAGCATCAGGCGTTATTGCAATCAAAGGACAATCTATAAGAAATAAACCAGCAATAGGTAAACCATCTTTAGTTGATATAAATATAAAAGGAAGAAGTTTAAAAAAAGGATCTTTACTATATCCTGTTGGAGTTGACACTATAAAATATACATTGATGGGCAGATTAAATAGTAATGAAGAAGATAGTGACGCTTTTATACATTTTCATGCAACAACAGGAGAAGAATATTTTAAACAGATAACAAGTGAAAAATTACAACAAAAAACTAATAGATCTGGTTTCCAGCATAGTGTATGGGTTAAAAAACCTTATGTAAGAAATGAAGCTTTAGATTGTTGGGTTTACAGTTATGCAGCTATGGTTTTATATATAAGTAAATTAAAAATATATAATAGAGAAAAATTATGGAAATACTTAAAACAAAAATTAATTAATAAAGGTAATGTACAACAAAGAAAGAACGCTACAATGATGGATAATAGTAATAATCAAAACTATGTTAATTCGTGGTAATAAAAATGTTTCAATCTGATATACCAAAAACTATTATTGCAGGTACTACTGTTGAGTGGGTAGATGAAGCTACTACAGCAGGTGTTGATGAGGTTATAACTTCTAGTGAATGGACATTAGAATATTATTTACGAACAAATACTGCAAGTGAAGGATTAACAGCTACAGGTACACAATATCAAAACACTAAAGGCTGGAAGTTCACAATTACTGCTACACAAAGTAATGATTTAGCTGCTGGCACATATTATTGGGCTGCAAGAGCATTTAAAAGTGGAAAAGTATTTGAAATTGGAAATGGACAGCTAGAAGTAAAACAATCACTTCAATATTCTGGTACACCTTCAGCTATTGATAATAGATCACAAGCAGAAAAAGATTTAGAGACAGTACAAGCTGCAATAAGAACGCTAACAGAAGATAAGGCTGCGGAATACAGTATTGGTAATAGAAGGTTTAAACGTCAGGATCTAGCAACACTTATTACAAGAGAATCACAGTTGAAGTCTATAGTGTTTAGTGAAAGAAGGGCTAGTATGATTGCACAGGGTCTAGGTGATCCTAAAACTATGTTTGTACGCTTTTAAGGGGGACTAAATGGGCTTAATTAATGCTTGGAAGGGCTTATTTACTACTAAAAACGTCTATAAAAAGCGTCAAAATATGAAAAGAATATATAAAGCTGCAACTGTAGATCGCACTACTTTAGATTGGATGGTTTCACAGACTAGCCCAGATCAGGAGTGGAAGAATGGTATAAAAAATTTAAGAAATAGAGTACATGATGTAGTTACTAATAATACATATGCAGCGCAAGCTATTAGATATGCAACTAATCAGATAGTTGGACAAGGTGTAAGGATGCAAGCGCAAATTCCAAAACAAAGAGCAAATCAAAAAGGTAAGTTAGATATAAGAACAAATGAACTTATAGAAAATGAATGGAGTAAATGGGGTAGGCGTGATAGCTGCGATATAAAAGGTGTACTTTGTTTTAGTGAGTTAGAAAGATTAGCTGTTAGGTCAATGATAGAAAGTGGTGAATGTTTTATAAGAATGCATAAAAAAAGATATGGAAGATCTAAAGTACCTTTTGCATTAGAAGTAATAGAAGCTGATATGTTAGATCAGGATTATCAAGGTGTAAAAAAGAGTGCTAAAAATACATGGCGTTTAGGTATTGAACTCACACCTGAAGGCAGGGCTATAAATTATGCATTTCTAACAAAACATCCAGCAGATAATTTTTATAGTGCGCCAACAGGACAAAAACAGCACATCATAGTACCAGCAAAAGATATATTTCATATATTTATGCCATTAAGACCTTCTCAGCACAGAGGCATACCGTGGCTGGCTAGTGCTATAACAAATTTACATCAATTAGAAGGTTATATTGAAAGCCAAGTTATAAGAGCTAGGGCAAGTTCTGCACTGATGGGATTTATTAGTAATACAGAAGGTGAAATAGATGCAGGTGGTGAAGTATTCCAGAATGAAAGAGTAAAAAGCTTCCAGCCGGGTGTGTTTCATTATTTAAATCAAGGTGAAGAAGTTACAATTCCTAATATTGATGCATCATCTGGCGATTTTGAACCATTTATTAGAGCAATTTTAAGAAGTACAGCCAGTGGAGTTGGTTGCAGCTATGAAGCAATAAGTTCTGACTATTCGCAAAGTAATTACAGTTCTTCTAGATTGTCTCTTTTACAAGATCGTGATAATTGGCGAACAATACAACAAATGTTAAAACAAAACTTTTATCAACCTTTATATGAAGCATGGTTAGAAATGGCTGTTCTTAGTGGTGCATTAAATTTACAACAATATGCAACAATGCCTGAAATGTATGAAAAAATTAGATGGGTTTGTAGGGGCTACAGCTACGTTGACCCGCAAAAAGAAATCGAGGCTCAAAAAAATGCCGTCCGGTCTGGATTTAAAACTCTTGCAGATTGCATAAATGAAAACGGTGGCGATATTGATGAATTATTAGTTGCAAGACAAGATGAACTAGCAAGACTTGATGAAATGAATATTATTACTGACAGTGATCCTAGTGCTACCAATAAATCAGGTGGTTCACAATATAAACCATTTAATACTATAGATCCATTTGGTGATACACTTAGACCGTCAGGTGAGATGGCAGAAGATGTAGGAGATGAATCTAGTGGCAACTATTAATGGTACAGAAATAGACCTTATGCCTACAGCAGGTATGAGAGAAGAGGCGCAAAGGTATAAAGATTGGAAATCTGAAGGAAGAGGTGGAGGTACAGAAGTAGCTGCAAGAAGAGCTAACCAGATACTAAGTGGAAATGAATTAGCACCTGATGTAGTAGTAGCTATGTCAGCATGGTTTGCTAGACATGAATCAGATAAGGATGGTCAAGGCTTTACGCCTAATGAGGAAGGCTATCCAAGTAGGGGCAGAGTAGCATGGGCTGCATGGGGAGGTGACGCAGGTAAAAGTTTTTCTGACAGAAAATCCGCTAAGATAAAAGAATTAAGATCATCTGAAACTATGGCTAAAACAAAAAGAGCTAAAACAAAAAGGGCAGAACCTGATGAATTAAGCGTTGGCGATTCAGTTAGGTGGAACGCTTCAGGAGGTATTGCAAGGGGTGTTATTACTTCTATAGAACGTGATGGCACTATTAATGTACCAAATTCAGATTTTGAAATTACAGGAACTGAAGACGATCCAGCAGCTTTAATAACTGTTTATAGAGAAGTTGACGGTGACTTTGAAGAAACAGATGTACAGGTAGGTCACAAATTCAGCACATTAACAAAGATAAATTCATTAAGAAGTGTTACAACCTTATATAAAAGAAGTGGTGAAACTTCTTTCGAGACTGTAGAGGATCGTACATACTCAATTCCTTTTAGTTCTGAATTTCCAGTTCAAAGATCTTTCGGTACTGAAATACTTAGTCATGAAGAGGGATCTATAGACTTTAGTAGGTTAAATGGTGGGGTTGCGCCAGTGCTATGGAATCATGACATGGATCAACTAATTGGTATTGTACGCAGCGCATATTTAGATTCTTCAAAAGAAAAGAAAAAAGGTAGGGCAGTTATTGAATTAAGCAGAAATCCTAAAGCGCAAGAGATAAAAAGAGATATAGATGACGGAATAATAAGATCAATTAGCGTAGGTTATGGCATAACAGAGATGGAAGAGCAAGAATTAGAGGGTTCTAACGGTGCAGAGTCTGTTTTTATCGCAAAACGCTGGTTTCCATACGAAATTTCACTTGTAAGTTCGCCAGCAGACGCTACCACTACATTTGGTAGGTCACTAATTGAACCTAACGCTATGCCTAGTGTTGAGAAATCCGATATAGTAGAAGATAAGCGTATCATTACGCACAATGAAAACTCAAAAAAGGAAATTATGTCCACTAATCAAGAAATTGAAGTAGTGCGTAGTGAAGCAGAAAAATCTGCTACATCAAAAGAACGTACTAGAATCTCTCAAATCAATGCAACATGCGCTAGGCATGGTTTTGATGATTTAGCAGATCAAATGATTGCTAATGGCTCATCTGTTGATGCATGCAGAGAAGCAATCTTAGAAAGAATTAATGCAAAGCCTGTAGAAACTGTTAAACCAGTTGAAGAGCAACTTTCTAAAAAAGAAAGACAGTATCTAGCTAAAGATTACAAAGTATCAGCATTATTAAGAGGTGCTATTACTGGCGATTGGTCTTCATATGGTGCTGGTTTTGCTAAAGAAATTCACGAAGAACTAAGCAGAAATGCACAATCTAACCAAAATAACGGTGGATTCTTTGTACCATTCTCAGCATTAAGAGCTACCTACAATACAGCGACAGCTAATCAAGGTGGTAACTTAGTTCCTACAGATCTTAGAGGTGATGACTTCATTCAGGAGTTAAGAGCATCTTCTAAGATGGTTGAATTAGGAACTACTGTCTTGACTGGACTTACAGGAGATGTTGCTATCCCACGGGCAAGCGGTGTAGCTTCGAGCAGTTACTTGTCGAGTGAGACTGCAAGTATTTCTCAGAGTGAGGGAACTTTTGACCAAATTACAATGACACCAAAAACTTTAGCGAGTTTTTCTAAGTTCTCTAGAAATATGGTTATACAGGCTACAGGCGGTATTGAAAATATCGTTAGAGCGCAGTTACAAAGAGGTATTACTGTTGGATTAGATTCAGGTATTATTTCTGGATCAGGTAGTTCAGGACAGCCAACTGGAATACTAAATCAAAGTGGTATAAACTCAGTTGCAATTGGAACGAATGGGGGCGCTATCACACTAGATAAGATTGTTGATCTAGAAACAGCAATGATGGAAGATAACGCTGCTGTAAACCCAGATTCAGTTGCTTATGCAACTAACGCTAAAGTGATGGGAGCTATTAAAAAGCTTAAAACATCTGGCGGTGAGTACATTGTAAATAACAACTTAATGGCAATTGGTAGAGGTGAAACACCTTTAGCTGTTAACGGCTATCCTATCGCTATGACAAACAATGTACCTTCTAACCTTACAAAAGGTAGTTCTTCAGGTGTTTGTTCAGCCCTTATTCTTGCAGACTTCACACAAGTAGTCTTAGGAATCTTTGGCGGTGGTGTAGAAATTTCTGTAGGTGAGTCAGGGGATGACTTCCAGAAGAATCTAACTAGCGTTAAAGCAGTTGTTGCTTTTGACGTAGCACTACAACACGCAGAATCAGTTGCTGCAATAGTTGATATTACAACATAGTAAACCAGCTATAATAAGGGGGCGTTATGCCCCTTTTTTTTTATATGAAAATAAAAGTATTAAAAGCAGTAGCAGCTTCAGGTGTACATCTTGAAAAAGGAAAAACTTATGATGTATCAGATTATGATGGTCATTTTCTTATTGATAGAGGAAAAGCAATAATAGCAAAAACATTAACAAAATCAAAAAAACCATCTAAATAATGCCTTTTACAGAAGATACAACAACACAAGCAGTATATTTAAATGATTTTGGTGTTTCTTGTACATCTGGCGGTACTACAGGACTAGGAATATTAGAACAGCCCGATCAAATACTTGCAGGGGATATGATTATAAGTACAGAGTATGAATTAACAGCAAAAACATCTGATTTTGGATCTTTATTATCTGGCGCAAGTATTACAGTTGATGGCTCTGCATATACAGTAAGAGATGTTAGAAAAGATAATGATGGTGTATTTTGTAGATTAAGTTTATCTAAAAACTAATGACTACTAAAAGAGAAACAATATTAGCAAGAATAGCAACTGTATTATCAGGTACAACTGGCGTTTCTGATCGTATATTTAGAAGCAGACAAACAGCATTTACAAGAAGTGAAACACCTAGTTTAATTATTGAACCACAAAGTGATTCAGTAGAACAGAATACATCATTACCAAGACTACATCATACTTTAGCAGTAACTATTAGTGTTGTCGTTAGAAGTGCAACACCTCAACAAACAGCAGATCCTGTAGTAGAAAGTTTACATTCAAGATTAATGGCAGATTTAACTCTTAATGGGAATGCTATTGATGTACAACCAGCAGAAACAACATATAATTTTACAGATGCTGATCAAACAGGCTTAGTAATAGGTTGTAACTTTAATATCATATATAGAACAAATATTGATGATTTAACGCAATGATAGTTACATTCTTCTTATAAGGGTTTATGATATGTACATAGTGTCTATACAGTAATTAGGACAATGCCAAAGCTTCATAGAAAAAGATCATTATTAGTTAAAGCGGAAAGCAGCTATGGGAGTTCGAGTAACCCTTCAGGAAGTGCAAATTATTTAGAAGTAGTAGATTTAGAAATAGAACCACTAGCAAGTGATGAAGTAGAACAGGAGACAATCAGGCCATATGTCGGCAACTACCCCGTCTTGTTAGCGAACACAAAAGTAAATATAAGTTTTGGTGTTTACATGGTAGGTTCAGGGTCATCAGGGACTGCGCCAAAATATGATCCAGTTCTTAAGGCATGTGGTCTATCTTCAAATGTTGTTAGCTCAACTTCTGTTACTTATACACCTTCATCATTAGCAACCCAAGATTCTTGTACATTTTTTGTTAATTATGATGGTGTAAAACATGCAATCACAGGGGCTAGAGGTACATTTACAATTAGTTGCGCTGTCAATGAAATACCTATGATAAATTTTGAAATGCAAGGCATAAAATCAACAATTACAGATACTGCACTTCCTACTGTTACAAAATCAAATCAAGCAGAACCAGTAATATTTAAAAATGGTAATACAACAGGTTTTGAGATATTTGGTTTCGCTGCTGCTTTACAGTCATGGGAACTAGATTTTGCTAATGAAGTTATATATAGAGAACTTGTAGGCGGCACAAAAGAAGCACTAATTACAGATAGAAGGCCATCAGGAACTATGGTAGTAGAAATGCCAGCGCTTTCAGCTAAAAACTTTTTCTCAATAGCAGAAGGGACTACAACAGGGGGTAACTTATATCAACATTCAGGTGGTGCGGGTAATATTGTTAATATTAGTTGTCCTCAAACTGATTTAGGACAGCCTACATATGAAGAATCCGATGGTATCACTATGTTAAATTTACCGTTTTACGCTACACCAACAGCAGCAGGTAACGATGAATTTTCATTAGCCTATACCTAGTTGTCAAGTCGTAGAAAAGGGTTTACCCTAGAAGAGATTATATAAAATTTATGTTTATTTTAAAAAAAGAAGCAACTTTTACGCATCCTATCGTTTTTACAACACCTGCTGATGGTGGCACACAAAAGGAAGAAACATTTGATGCTGTATTTAAAATTATTCCACAATCAAGAATAAATGAAATTGGATTACAAGCACAAAAAAAACAGAAAGAATTACAAGATGGTATTTATGATGGAACTGAAATTTCTGATTTTTTAATAGCTGATGAAATATTAGTAGGTTGGGATGGTATTACAGATGGAGAAAATCCAGTACCATTTACAAAAGCAACAAAAAAACAAGTATTAGATATTGCTGGTTTAGCTAATTTATTAGTAACTAAATATTTTGAAGAAGTATCTAAACAAAAAGTAAAAAACTAGAAGGGGCTGCATTATTTTGGTGCGGAGATCGTATTATTGATGAAACAGACAAAGATGATGCTGTACTTTTTAATCAGCCCATAAAACAAAAAGAAGAAGAAATTTTTTATATTTTGCCGTTAAATTGGCTAACACTTCAAATATTTTCTTTAGTACAAACACAATGGCGTACAGATCAAGGAGTTCTTTTAGGATTAGATTACACTGCTGTTGAATGGATATTTAAATTAAAGAAAAAAGATATAAAAAAACCTTTAGAAACACTTGCTGACTTACAGGTAATAGAGGCTAAAATAGTAGAAACATTTAATAAAGATAATAAATAATGGACCTGTCAACGTCATATACAATTAAAGCGCAAGTTACAGGACAAAACCAAATTGCTGGTTTAAAAACTGGATTAGATAAATTAAAAACATCATCAAATAATGCTGCTGGCGCAATGGCTAAACTAAAGGGTGCAGCTAGTCAGGCTTTTGGAGCATTAAAAGCATTAGCCCCTGCTATAGGTATTGCAGGTGTAGGTAAGTTAGTTAATGATACATTAACATTAGGTGATGAACTTGGTAAATTAAATGAACAAACTGGTATTACAGTTCCTACATTAGATAGATTAAGACAAGCTGCTGATTTAGCAGGTGTTGATTTTAAAAAAGTATCAAAATCATTTGGTATATTTTCTGAAAATATAATGGATTTTACAAGAGGCAAGGGTATGGCTCTTGATGCATTAGAACAGTTAAATATAGATCCTACTTTTATAAATACTAGGGGTGTTGAACAACTTAAAAATGTAGATGAATTGCTGTTTGAAATTGCTGATGCACTTTATAATCTTCCATCTGGTTCTAATTTAGAACAAATAGATTTAGCTAAAACTATATTTGGAGGTCAAGGAATGAAAATGATACCACTTCTTAATATGGGTAAAGAAGCAATAATGGGATTAGATACAGCTTTTACAGATGATTTCGCAGATAGAATTGAAGATTTTAATGATAGTATGGCGCAATTAGGAGAAAAATTTAATTTTCTAAAATTTTCATTAACAGAATCATTATTGCCTGCTTTAGAAATAGCTGTAACTATGTTTACAAAAGTTGCTGAATTTTTAAAACAACTACCAAAACCAATACAAAGTGCAATCATAGGATTTAGTTTATTAGCACCTGCGATAATAGCATTAGCACCTGTTATAGCTGCTCTTATTGTGTCTTTTAAAGTAATTGCGAAGATTAAATTAGCTGTTGTTTTTGCAAATATTGCAACTTCTATAGGTGGCGTTATTACTGCAATACAAGGGGCAACTTTAGCTTTTGCACCATTTATGGCAGGGGCTGCAATTCCATTAGCAATAATAGCTATAGGCGCATTAATAGTTAAATTTAGAGAAGAAATTGCTATTGGATTTAAAATTTTAACAGAAAAAATACAACAATTTTTTGCACCTCTTACAGATTTTGTTGGTGGTATTTTAAATAGAATTGCACAATTTTTTAGTCCTTTTGTAAATTTTGTAAGCAATGCATTTAAAAGTGCTATGGATGTTGCAGAAAATACATTTAATAGATTACCAAAATTTGTACAAAATGCTGTAAAAATAGCAACTGCGCCAATAAGATCTTTTATAAGTATGGTACAGAAAGCTTTAAATTTTTTAAGCAAATTAATGGGTGCTAGAAAAAAAGCTGAATCAATGCCGCCTATGCCTTCATCAGATGCCTTTAGTTCCTCTATACCCGAATATAATCCTACATCAAAAAGTATTCCACAATTGCCGTTCACAAGTGGATATCAAGAAACTGATTTTAGTGAAGGTAACATTGGTAAATATAAAGGTGCTACATCGTCATCAGGTATTCCTGAATTTCCTGATGGTATGTCGTCTAGGTCTTACAATATACCTTCTAAAAGTACAGATAAAATACAAATGAAAAAATTAGCAGGTGGCGGATACAGTTTTTCTAATCAATCTTTTTCAAGAGCTAAAGCACCTAAAATAAATATGAATATGAACGTTACTCAATTTGAAGGAAATAATTATGTTACAACACAAGATTTACAAACTGCAGTACAAGAAAGCGTAGGTCAAACTATGAATTATCTTGAGGCTGAAGGCGTTAGGTATGATTTAGGAATGTAAATATGGCAAATTTCGATATATTCACAACTTTAGAATACTATTCAAATAAATCCAGTGTTTTAGATGGTAATAATAAAAGATTACCAACAAGTGCTTTTCAAAATTTTTATCAACCTGCACAAAATCTAACTGCTGATAGTGAAGTAAATCAATCTTTTAATTTTACCTACTTAGCATTTGATGCTGATGGCTTTTCATCTACAGAAGCTTCTTCTATAAGTAATTTAAATATAAACTTAGCTGCTACAGCAAATATTATAGATTTAACTGATACAGCAGTAAATGGTGATAGTTTAGTAATCGTATCTTTATATATACAAAATATTGGACAGGAAACAATAAGTAATTCTGCAAATTTAGTTTGTCGTTATACTGGAACTATAGATAATGCAAGCGTTAATGATACGACTGTTAATTGGATTGTCAGCCCTGCAATATCACAACAAAAGGCACAGGTTCCGTCAAGACGTATTAGTAGTGATTTGATGGGTAGGTTTATTGGAATATGATTTACCTTGTTTTTGCTACTAATATAAATGCAATACTTGCTGATGGTTCAGAAGTTAAAAATGTTGTAGGTTATATTGAAAATAATAAAAAATATTATAAAACTGAAGATAATACAATTCTTACAGGTACAAAAAAGGTTAAAGAAATTAAATCATGTGAATACGTTGTTTTACCTCAATTATTACCAAGAATAAGACATTATATTAACGAATAATGCCATCCTTTCAAAGAAAATTATCAGACATATTAGATGAAAAAGGCTTTGTAAAAGGCACTAATAGATATATAGGTGGTGTTAATCCTAGTAAAGGTGGTGTTGTTATAAGCAATCCAAAACCTAAAAAACCAAAAAAGCCAAAAAAACCCAGAAATCTAAAGAAAAAGCCAAAAAACTTAGGACAAGCACAAAAAAAATCTAAAGTAGCTCAAGATTCATATATATTAGACGAAAGTTTAGATAATTTTAAAAAACCAAATTCAGATTTAGATGTAAGACAGAAAATTGCAACTACAGGCGAAACTGTACCTATTGTTTTTGGTAAAAGGACAAATAATATTGGTGGGGTATGGCTACAACCTAGTCTTGTGAAAGCTGGTACATCTAGTTTTGTACAAAAATTATTATATGTTGTTTCACAAGGTGAAATTGTAAGTAGCGCTGATAAATCAAAAGCATTTACTGGTTTAAGAAAGCTATCTTTTTTAGCAGATACAAATATTACAATAAACAATCTTTATAGTACAGCAGCAAGTTTGGCATCTTCACCAAATAGTTGTCCTATATCAAGTAGTGGGTTGTTTTGTGGTAATGACATATATACATATTTATCTGAAGTTATACCTGCGTCAACTGGTTCTGCTTTGCAAATAAGAGAAGATATGGCTAAAGATTTTATAGGTTCTAGAGTTCTTACAATTGGTACAGGTGATACAAGCAATACAACATTTAGAGTTACACTACAGGTTTTTGATGCTGAAACAGGGGCAAATGTTACTAATACATGGGCAACTTTTTTTGGTGTATCAGTACCAGCAATTTTTACTTTTAATTTTGAAATAAATGGATCTGCTGGAAATCCTGTAGGTAATATTGATGATTTAATAGCTGCGAATAATGGTCAACTAATACCACCAATAAATTCTTCTACTGTAGCTGATGGTACTTATCCACAGTCAGAACTTGATTTACTTCTTGCTATAAGTGGAGGTAGAACAAAATTTGTATATAAATACACTTTTTTAGATTTAAATACACAAAAAGATCCAAATCAACCTGCAAGTACAGGAACGCTTACAGGTGTACAAGTTGAGGATACTATTGGAACTAGCGCAGTTATACAAAACACATCAAATAACAATTCATCGTTTGCAGATATTACATTTTTAGCAACAAGTGGTAATTTATATGAAATACCTTCAGCAGGTACATTTCCTACTGAAACAAGGCAACTTTATCTTTTTTATGAGCAAGGTGTAAAAGTTGATTTATATAGTGCAGGGTTAAGCGGTTCTAGCTATACGCAAGGCGCAAGTAATCAGTTTTTAGATTTAGCAATGCACTTATTTAAGTTGTATAAAAAGATTGATGGAAACAATACAGCATCTATAGTTTCACCTGTAAAACTTACAAACTTACAAAGTTTATCTAGTTTTTGTAGCAATAATAATATGTTTTATAATGGCATAATTTCAAAGGCTGTAAATATTGTTGAATATTTGACTATAACCTCACCATTTTACCTCTTATCATTTTTGTCTGTTGGTGGTCAATATCAGTTTGCGCCTATTTTGCCAATAAATGGAAGTAATCAAATAGATACAAATGCAATTACACCGAAAATGACATTTACAGAAGCAAATATACTACAAGGATCATTTGATAAAGATTATTTTAGTATTGAAGATAAAAGAGAATTTATTGCTAATTGTATTTATACAGATTGTATTCCTACTGAGGTTGCAAGACGTAAAACTGTTAGTGTTCGTTTTACAACAAGTGATTTAGATTCTCCAACAGAACAATATGATATGAGTGATTTTTGTACTGATCCTAATCATGCAATATTATATGCAAAATATGCTTTAGCAAAACGTAAATTTAGCACACATAACATAAGTTTTGATACGCCGTTATTCACTACTACTTTAATACCTACAGATATTATTAAATTGCAGCTACAAAGAATAAATAGTGTTGGAGATAACAGAACAGAAACAAATTATTATCAAGTAACTAGTATTATTTATAATGACAATGGTATTGCAAATATTGAAGCATCCCATTTTCCTTTGGATTCTAATAATAAATCAAAAATATCATTAGAACTTTCTTCTAATAATTTTACCGTTTTACAATGACTACATTTCCTTCTTTCGAACCAGATGATAGACAATTAGATTATGGTGATTATCCACAAAATATACATGAAGGGATTAGTGGTGGAAATGTCAGGTTTAAATTAGGAAATAAACGACTTGAGCAAATTTTAACAATACAATATCAATATTTAACAGAAACACAAGCGCAAACATTATTAACACATTTTAATGGTCAAAATGGGACTATTGTAGAGTTTGATTTACCATCTATAATATGGTCAGGTTATAGTACACCACCTGTTAGTAGTAGTAGTTATAAATGGAGATATTCAAAACCCTTTACTATGAATATTTCAGCGCCTAAAAGATATAGTACACAAATACAGCTTGTAAGCGTATCAATTTAATGGCTACTTTTCCCTCAATAACACCAACATCAAGATTATATATACAAGGTAATTTTCCTAGTGCTATACAGTCATCATCTAATGGAATAAATACAGGGTTTAGGCAAGGTAATAGGCGTGTAAACCAAATTTTGCAATTGTCTTATAATAATCTTACTGAATCACAAGTAAATCTAATAAGAACACATTTTGATACTCAAAGCGGTAGTTTCGAAATATTTTTCTTATCAGAAAATACTTGGAGTGGATATAGTACATCACCTGTCCCTTTAGTAACAGATTTTGCATGGCTATATAGTTCACCACCATCTATAAAAGATAGTATTTTAACGAACAGGTGGGATATTGAATTAGAACTTGTTTCAGTACCTATAGATGCAGGTGATTTAGTATTTGATGGTGGCGATTCTGCAACAACTGCAAGAGAATATATACTAGATGCCTTAACAAGTAGTACTTCACCTGCTAGAACTTATATAATAGATTCAGGTACATCTGTATAAATATGGCTATTACACTGCCTGCTTTACAGCAACAAAGAAGAGATACGGCAAGTAACTGGACAAGTAATAATCCTACATTGTTGGCAGGTGAATGGGGTATAGAAACTGATACAAAAAAATTCAAAATAGGTGATGGTACAACAGCATGGCAATCCTTAGATTATGTACCTATACCTGATGTTAATAGATTGCTTACAGGTAATTTGACGGTAGGTGGTAACTTCACTGTAAATGGTACAACTACAACGATCGATACAACAACACTAACTGTTGAAGATAAAAATATAGAGATTGGTAAAGTCACAACACCTACTGATACAACAGCAGATGGTGGTGGTATTACATTAAAAGGTGCAACAGATAAAACATTTAATTGGATTGATGCAACTGATTCATGGACATCATCAGAAAATATAGATTTAGTATCTGGCAAAGTTTTAAAAGTTAATGGTACAGAGGTATTATCAGGTACGCAATATACAGGAAATTCAGCTACATCTACTACTGCTACAAATATTACAGTAGCGGATGAATCTTCTGATACATCATGTAATGTACTGTTTACAACAGGAGCAACAGGAAACCTACCACCTAAAACAGGAACTAATCTTACTTTTGATTCATCAACTGGTGCTTTGACTGCTACAAGTTTTGTTGGTGATGTTACAGGTGATGTTACAGGTAATATTACTGGAAACGTTACAGGTAACACTTCTGGATCATCAGGCTCTTGTACAGGTAATTCTGCTACTGCTACTTCATTGCAAACAGCTAGAGATATTAATGGAGTAAGTTTTGACGGTACAGCAAATATTACTGTTGCTGATTCTACAAAACTACCTTTAGCAGGTGGTACTTTAACAGGTGATTTATTATTAGATAATCAAAAAGATTTACGTTTTTTAGAAGCAGATGCTAATGGTTCTAACTATGTAGGATTCCAAGCACCTGCTAATGTTGCAAGCAATGTTTTATGGACTTTACCAGCTACAGATGCTTCTGTAAGTGGTTTTGCTTTAATATCAGACGCTTCAGGTAACCTATCATGGGGTCAAGCTGGCGGCGGCGCAAAAGGTGGAGGCGGTGAACAAATTTTTCATGAGTCATCCAATACAATGAATAATGATTACACAATATCGTCAAATCATAATGCGGTTGTGCCGTCACCTCTAACAATCAATGCTACACTAACAGTAAATAGTCCTTCTGTTGTTACCTTTGTATAATGGCATTAAATATAGACGGAACTACTGGTATTTCTGGGGTTGATGGGTCAGCAAGTGCAGCCTCTATAGCTGGTACGGACTCAAATACGGGTTTGTCATTTGGATCTGATGCTGTCAATGTAAATACAGGTGGAAGTGCAAGACTTCAGTTAACAAATAGTGGGATGACTTCAAATGTCAACACTACAATTAATAATGTTACAGGTGGTAATGGTTTAACAGTAAACTTAGCAGATGCTACTACTGACAATGTACAGATAAATGGTGGAGCTAATCAATCTAGAACTATAGTTAGAGTACAGCAAGGTAATACTGATGGTAGTAGTAGTACTGGATATAGGATAGCTAGATCTGATGGTACTGATACTTTGTCACTAGAAGTTAGTAATCATCATAACTATATAGATTTTATAAATTTAAAAAAAAGTGGACATATTCGATTTTTTACTAGCAGTAGTGAAAATAATGATGGAACGCAACAACGTGTTGTTATTAACAGTAGAGGTAGCCTGCAAGGGTCAGGTGATGGTCACTCAAGACCAGCTTTTGCATTTACTAACGATACTGATTCTGGAATGTACAGGAGGGGTTCTAATAATATTGGCTTTGCTACTGCTGGTAATGAAAGGTACTTTATGGGTAATAGTGCCTTAGGACCGGTTCAAGATAATGCAAAGGATTTAGGTACAGGGTCAAATAGATGGGATGATGTACGGGCTACAAATGGTAATATACTTACTTCTGATAAAAATGAAAAAAATACAATTACTGCATCTGATTTAGGTCTTAATTTTGTAAACAAGTTGACACCTGTATCTTATAAATTTAACAAAAGCAAAGATGGTAAGGCTGGTTCGAGAACACATTATGGACTTATCGCACAAGACATAGAAACTTTACTAGGTACTTTAGGTAAATCTACTACTGATTTTGCTGGTTTTTGTAAAGATACACTTACTACAGATGAAAATGATAAGCCTTTGGAAACACCTGTTGATAGATATGGTTTAAGATATACAGAATTTATGGCCCCTATGATAAAAGCGATTCAAGAGTTATCAGCAGAAGTAAATACATTAAAAACAAAAGTTGCCGCATTGGAGGCTGCATAAATGAGCGGCAAGATAAAGTTAAATCCAACGTCAGGCGGTGGATCTTTCAGTATACAAGCACCAACATCATCAAGTAATAACAGGGTAATGACCTTACCTGATTCAGCAGATGGCACTATTGCAAAAACCTCTGACATTTCTTTTACAAGTTATGCACTTATTGGTGATGTGAAATCTTCAGGCACAGACGGAGGTACATTTACCGCTGGTTCATGGCAAACAAGAGATTTAAATACAGAAATATCAGATGATGATGGTATAGTTACAATTAGTAGCAATGAATTTACGTTGCAAGCTGGAACATACTTTGTGAGATCAGTTGCAATGGGCTATAGAGTTGATAGGCACAAGGCAAAATTAAGAAATATTACTGATGGTTCTGATATACAAATAGGCACAAGTGAATACGCTGGCGAAAGTAATGAGGGTGCAGCATATTCTAAGATTATTTCAAGATTTACGATAACAGGTGCTAAAGCATTTGCAATACAACATAGGGGTCAAGTTACAAAAGCAAGCAATGGATTCGGAATTGCATCTAATTTTACAGGTTACGATGAAGTGTACACCATAGTTGAAATTTACAAAGAGGCGTAATTATGACAATAAACTCAAATACAGACATACATTTAGCTTTATTACAGTTAGGAAAAAATGCTAATCGTTATAGACTAGATCAAAATGTAGTTCCCCATAAGATTATTGAGTGGGATTCTGATAATAAAGATTCACAACCAACAGATGATGAGCTTAATGCAGCTTATACTGCATGGAAAACAGCAGAAGAATATAAGATCAAGAGAACAGAGATAGGCTCTACAACCTATGCACCAACGGGCGAGCAGATGGCAATGATTTACGATGATATTGTTGCTGGTAAACTAGATGCAACAGGTAGTTTTGCTGCTCACAATAAAGCGGTTAAAGACGCAAATCCAAAACCTAGTTAATTATGTCAGAGATCAAGGTCAATTCAATCAAAGGTGTAGGAGCTAGTGCTGCTGCTATTACTGTCAATAATACTGATGGAACGTGTACTGCTACTTTAAGCAACAGGCAGGGTAAAATTTTCAGCATGAACGGAGCTATGAGATTGGCACAATATAGTACAAATGCAACCAATATAAGTACGACTGGTTACTATTGTGTGGACAGAATGGAAATGGATTGTTTTACTGGTTCAGAAAGATACTCAAATTCATTAGAAACTGATGCACCAGCAGGGCAAGGATTTACTAAATCATTAAAAATACAAACTACAACAGCTGATACTTCAGCTAATACAGGAACTTATGCAAAATTTGCATATAAAATAGAGGGTTATAATTTGCAATCCCTATTGAAAGGTACATCATCAGCTAAACCACTGACAATATCATTTTGGTGTAAAGGAAATACTGCTTATTCACCTGTTGCTGAATTAAAAGATAATACAAATACAAGAATAAATGTACAGACTTTTAATGTAACTACATCTTGGACAAAAGTTGTCTTGACCTACGCTGGTGATACAACAGGAGCTTTTGCGGATACTGGTACTGCTGCTTTAACATTTAGTATTTGGTTAAAAGCTTCAGCATTTTATTCGGGAGGAACAGCACCAGCTCAGAATACATGGGTTGCACAAAGTAATCAGAATATAAGAGCTGCATTATTAAATTTTGATATAGCTGCAAGCACTAATAATTATTTTCAGATTACAGGATTACAAATTGAAGAAGGGTCTGTAGCTACTGACTTCCATCACGAGGGACTAGAAGAAACTTTAAAAAAATGCCAAAGATATTTTTATAATGTTGCAAGACAAACTGGTAGTACTAGCGCCGATACTGAAGCAGTAATGAATGCTGCCCAATATACCTCCACACAAGCTTATGGAGTTATTGAATTTCCTTGTCCTATGAGAACTACGCCTACTTTAGTACAAACTACTGGAACAGATTTTTTTCGTGGCTTTGCTAGTAGTGGTAATGGTTCTTTTGATAGCTTTACTTTGACAAGAGCATCTACCGATAGAGCTGAACTTAGGTGTGATGATATATCTAGAACGCAAGGTCACGCAGTTTTTGTAAGAACAAATGCTAATACAGCTAGGGTAGCTTTTTCTGCGGAGTTATAACTATGGCTTTTCCAACAGATCCTATGTACAAATTTTATAAAGATTCTTTAACTAATGAAGTTGTGATTGTAAGAAAATCATGCGGAGGTGGTGTTTATCTTGATATTCCAATTAATGAAAAAAATACTAATTATCTTGAGTATTTAGAATGGGCTAAAACTAATACAGCCGAAGCTGCTGATTAATATATGAAAACACAACCTGAACAGCTATTAAAGCAAATTAAAGAAGGACAAATGCAGGTAAAAGCATATCAGGCTATTGTTGATGCAAAAAAAGAATTATTAGAAAAATATTTTGAAGAGGGTTTAATTATGTCTAGATTTGAAATAGAAGGTATAAAGGCTGTAAGAAGAAGAAAACCTGAAAAATGGAAATATTCTGAACAACTTAATAATTATAAAAAAGAAATTAATAATGCTATTGAAGATCGTGAACAACAAGAAAGAGAAGAAGGATTAGCTACTAAAATTGATACAGGTACATCATGGGTTGTTAGATGAAAACTACAGAACGTGTATTAAATGCACTACAGCGTGTAAAAGAGTTACTTACATTAGTTTCTTATTGGTCAAAAAAACCTAAAGAAGAAGATGCACTTAATAAGGAATTTAAGGAAGCAAAACAAAAAATAATAGATGATTTATATTTAAAATTAGGTGCTTTAAGTGATCGTTATATGTTTAATCATAAATCTGAATTTGTAACAAGAGAATATTTAGTAGAATATGAGGCATTAAAAAAACAAATTAAAGAACTAGAAAAATGAACCCGCAGAAGAATAAAGGGGATAGGGCAGAAAGAGAAGCATGTATATATTTAACAGCATCTACTGGCTATGTAGTTGAGCGAAGATTTGGCGCAGGTCAGGATAAAGATAAAGGGGATCTGACAGGCATACCAGAAACAGTGATACAGGTGTGCGACTATAAGAATAAAAGCGAGGCAGTACTAAAAAAACCTAGAGAGGCAGAACAACAGCGATTAAATGCGGGTGTAAAACATGCAGCTACACTTGTTAGATTTAATAAAAGACCTAATACAGCAGAGGGTGATAATTGGCGTGTTTGTTTGACTATTGAACAGTACGCAAGACTTGTAAAACAAATAAATAGTTGACAGGGGTTAACCCTAGGTATATATTGGAAGGGTACACAACACCGAGAGGTTTTCCAAATGACTCAAACATTACCTGAGACACACCCAAATTTAGATAGAATTATTAATGGTACACAATGGTGTACAGAAAAAAAACAAGTCGTACAAACTCAATTTACTTTTACAGATTTAGAAAAACAAGTAATGAATCTTTTTTCTATTAATTGTTATGTTAAAGGTTTGTACAGCGATACTGACCCTGCATATACATTACTAGATTGGGAAGATGTACAACCACTAAAGCAATTACTAGGTCTAACTACTAATCAACTTAAAGGTATTGTAGGTTCACTTGCAAAAAAATCTGCTATAGAAATAGAAGTAAGAGGTGATACACCTGCTGAAAAGGCTATATGGGGTCAAGATTTATACTGGATTTCAGAAGAATGTTTTGATTCAATAGCTGAAGAAAAAGAGGAGGTGGCATAATGTCTAATTTTTTAATGATACTTGCTGCTACAGGGTTGTTTTATACAGCCCTTAATTCAGCCTTATACGATATGACACTCTCAGCATGTGAGAACAAACTAACTAACTACCAACTAGCTTGCAAGGAGGTAAACAAATGAGCTATCTACAAACGAATATAGGCGATCTTAAAAACGAAATTAAGAAGCTACAAGAAACTACTAATGCACAAATAGAAAGATTACAAAATCTTTTAGAGAAAAAATATAATCCCAATTATGAAAAACTATCATATAAAGAACAATTAGAAATAATTTTACAAATAAATGACACTAGTACATTTATAAGAGAATATGTGCAAAGCAGCGTTAGATGTTTAGGTGAATCATCTTTTAACATTAGACATTATTCTTTTACAGGATCTTTGCAAAGATCAGAACTAGAAAAAAAAGTAAAAATAGAAAGTGTTAATCATTTATCTGGTAAAGAAATACCATTTGATATTTTTAAATGCATTATGGAAGATGAAGGCATTCCACAATTAGTAAAAAATGAATTAATTAGACAAAGAGGCGATAAAAGATACAAGATTAAGGAGGTAAACAAGTGACTACATTTGTACCTATTACACGTTTCTCAAGATGTAAACGCTATGCAGGGGCAAAAATACAATGCCCTAACTGCAAAAACATAGGCAGGGTTTATCATCTTTCATGGACAGTACTGGCATGTCAAAGTTGTAAAAAATCTATTGAAAAATATGATTGGTTAATAGAAAAAGGTAAGTATTCTAAGGGGGTAAGCAAATGACCTTTTATAACACAATTAACGAACAGCCTAGTGAATTAGCTGAATCTATATCAAAAGCTCAAACACAAGAGAAAAAGATAATAAAGTGTTTTAAGCAATATGAAAGGCCACTTAGCCCTTCTATGGTGCTATCTATCCTAAATATTAATTGTCCCATAACATCTATTAGGCGAGCTATGACAAACTTATGTAATGAAGGCAAACTAGAAAAAACAAAAGACTATGTAATGGGTAACTACGGTAAAAAAGAGCATCTATGGTGTTTACCAAAAAAACCAGAAAGTTTTAATCAATCAACACTTGATATATGAAATAAAAATAGTCGGGAAGCCTGATAGTTAGTATCTTTGGAAGAGTTTACTAACTTGAAAGTTATACAATACCTAGTTTTTGAATCATGGTACTAGGAAAGACAGGGCAAGTTATCGGACTTGGTACACATCCCGACAAATTATTACTATTTGTTAACAAAACCTTTATAGGGGTTAACCCTAGTTATATACTATATATATACACAACCGATAGGTAATTCAAATGACAATTACAACAACACAAAACCTTGATCTATACAAAACATTCAAAGTAGAAACTGACACAGTAAAATTTAATCTTTATTTTGCTAATGATTTAGTACCTACATTAGTTTTTGATTTAGTTCTTTTTACAGGTGCAACAGCAAGAACAGTTTTTCAAGGTGAAGATGTATTTAATCAGGCAATTAATAATTTTAAAAGAAACGATATTAAGAACGCTTTAAGGGCTGTTCTTTGTGAAATGGTCTAAACAATAAATATAATATACAGCCCCTATTGAGGGGTTTTTTATTGTCTAGTTTAATTTAGGAAATAGTTGCTGTTCTAATAAATCTACAGCTTTATCGTCTAATGTATTTGTCGAGGCCTTGCTAATCGATCTTAAGAGGTCAATAATAAGTCTCTTGCACCCTGTCGAGGTGAGAAAGCGTAGCAATATAGGCTTTAGAATTTTGTACATAACATTGTGTTGCTTTACAAACATACTATAGACGTTAAATTTAAATTGGTCATCTAGGGCTGTTTAATCCCCATTGCAAAGCTAGGCAGCCTTTTTTTACCTTCTAGGCTTAATTTCTGCAACGGCAAGTTCTACTTCCTTAAGCCTATGAAAAACCTCTTTCATATTGTCGTGCATATCGTCAATTTTATTTGATAATAATTCTATAGCCGTTGTATTCCTTACTAAGTCATCTCTAGACTGTCTACCTCTATAAGATACAGAACCGACTGATATGAAGCATGCCGTTAAAAGTGCGCCGGATGTAGCTGCAATAACCTCTACCATTATTTTGTTTTTATGTATATATTTATAGTATATATCATGTTTCTTATATGGATGAACAGGAGCCTAGTAAACTTGAAAATATAGTAAAAGTTTCTATTCTTTTATGGAGTGCAACACTATTAACACTTTCATATTATGAACCGCAAGATGGAAAAAAAATTGTAGATTTTGACCCAACTTTTATAGCAAGTATTTTTAGCGCATCTACTGCAAGTCTTGGCTTGGCTATTGGTAAAAAGGGAAACAATAAAAAAGAAGTTATATTAGATAATAAAGATAGTAAAACTACAAGCAAATGAAAAAACTACTTTTATTAGCATTTTTATTTACACCTGTCTCAGCTTTCGCAAATGGGACTCCAAGTTGGACTACAGGTACTAGCAACCGTACTGAAAATACTACTCAGACAATAACCCGCAGCATAGTGACTGAAAAATATGGGTCTGCGGTTAATACTTGGGAGGCATCTAACATATCTGTAGCTGCATCTGCTGGTATTGCTGGCGGTGATGCAGTATTTACTGTTGCTGATACCTCAGCTGATTGGTCTTTAAGTGTTTCTACAAGGGCTGCTGGTGCATTGACTGAGCAAATTACACAGAATGATGTTATTACGACTACTAGCGTTATTACTTCTTTATCTGTTTTCAGTCAGTAAGCCTATAAAGGCGGAAGGAGATACAAACGTACAGGCGCAACCAAACGCTATAGGTAACTCATCAATAATTAATCAAAATATGAATATTAATAATGGTATGACTGGTAAATTACAGTTTGGTAACGTAATTTGTAGTCAGCCTACTATGGCATTTACACCATTTTACACAGGTAATGAAGCAGAAAACCCTTCTAGTGATACATATAGTATTAATCAAGGTTGGGGTGCACAAATAAGCTGGATGATACCACTAGGAACTAATAATGAAACTTGCGAAGAATTAGCAGAAATTAAGCTTAAATTAGCTATAGAAGAATTAGATAAAGAAAAACATGACAAACATTTAGTAAGAATTTTAAAATGTGGTCAATTACACGCAAGCGGTTATATGATAAATCCTAAATCTAAATACGCATATATCTGTAATGACGTTATAAATATAAGAAGTTATGTAAAAGATAACGCAGAAAAATTTAAGTAGCTAGTTTAGACACCACATGTACAGGCATGTGAACTCTAGCTACCTTTTTTATTATCCATTTTTTCTTTTACATTTGCGACTTCTTTTTTAAGAATCTTAGTAAATATNTTTTTAAATATTTTTTTTATTTGNTTTAATATAGCTTGACCTGCAATACCACCTGCAACAGATACAACAGACGCAGTACCAGCAGCTATAACACTAGAAGCAATAACTTCGGGTGCTGGTATTGGCATTTCACCGAAAAACGGTAGATTAAATGTAGCTACAGTTTCAGATGATAAGGTTTCTTTGGGTNCTTGCAGGTTCTGCGGTATTATTTCTTTTTCTAGTTGCGACTCTATCGCCTCTGAAGATGTTTTATCTTCTATATCAAAAGGCGGATCTTGTACCTGAAGTACCGACTGAATTTGATCTAGACTTGGAAGTAAAAGCGGATCTAAAAAAGGTTCTTCCACAATTGGAGGATAAAAAATTGTTTTAGGTGGATTTAAAATATAATCTGTATCAGGTAAATATGGCAAAAATATTTCATCCACTTTTATTTATATATTTTAAATTTAATATACCCTTTTGGTTGCCAGCCTTCAGGTAGTTGATACAACCAATCTAAATATATTTTTGTAACCCATAGAATTTGTGGATCTTCAAAATTTTCTAACCATTCTTCTCTTTCAATTGCTTCTAATTCTTCTTCAAAAGACATAATTAATATAGCTGTTACTTCAATATTACCTTTTTTTAAAATATTGGCTTCTGGCCGCCTCATAATCATACATACATTCATTAGGGTTATATTCTTGTGTTTTAATACCATCTGGCGTTATATATATAATTCTGCAACTAAAAAGGCTTAAATTAGGATAATTTTGATAAAAAAGGCTTACATAACCACCTATCTGTAAACTATGATTTTTCTTACTATATTTTTCTTGCGTTTTATAATCTGCTAAACATAGCATGCCTGTATTTTTGTGCTGTAATATCGTATCTACACTACCTGCTATATCCCTTTTTCTATCTATCATTCTTAATTCATTTACTATAGGTTGCCAAGTTTCCCACATTCTGTAATTTATAAGATGTTTTACCCATTCTGCATATTCTTCTGCATACGCTAGTGCTAGTGGTTTATCACCTGTTTCACACCATATCTGAACAGCAGCATGTATTTTAGTACCTCTTTCAGCAGCTTTTTCCATATTTTTGCTAACATAATCAGTTGTTTTAATAACATCACTAACAGATCTAGCCACATAGCATTTACGTTTTAGATCGTAATACTTATGCGGTTCAGGATAAAATTTTACAAATGGATCTTGTACAATTAACTCTTTATTATTGCTTTTCATACATAACAGGATCAAAAGTGATTTTATTTGTAAGTAAGTTTCTATATTTTGGTATTTTATGTACTGGTATAGATGCGTAAGCACCTCTAAGAGTTCTTTTTACTCTTATCCATGNACCAGTACCTAATTCTCTTTCATAACCCATAGATAAAAACCAGCCATCAGGAGGCNTATCTAAATCTTGTTCTTTNATAAGACCTTTNTTANCCATTTTTCTTAGTGTTCTGACAGCACTACCTGCAAAAAGAGCTTCCATTAAATTAATCTCCCATATTCGTCAAATTCTGCAACCTTTTGATTAGGATGCATAGTTGTTAATTCTGGTTCTTTATTAAATCTGTTTATGCGCTGCTGTTGTTCTTCATAATTTTTTATTGTGCAACCCTTCCAAGTACCTGCAAGGATACCAGCATCTAATTGGTCTTTAAGAGTTTCTACACCATACTTTTCTATAAACTTTCTATATTCTGTATTTTGTCTTTTCCAAGCTTCAATAGTTTTTGAACCTTTTTTTGTTTTCCAAAACTCAAGTATTAAAGACTCAATATGTTTAAGATCATCAGGTACTATCTTTTCTTGTTTTTCTTTTTTATTAATTTTTTCTTTTTGTTCTTTTCTTTCTAACTTCTTATCTTCTAAATCTTTATTATCTGTATATATATAGTCTATATTATTAGTCAAATTTGCATTCTTGTTAACTCTTAAATGTATAGCTTCTTCTAATAAAAGATGTATAAAGCCTCTAGTAGTAATGTAACTAGGTTTTATAGATTGTATTTTGTCAATTAATGACTGTTCAATAATTGGTCTTGTAATGGACATTAGATGTACATAAATTGGATAGGTTTGTACAATAATTGAACATATGCAGAACAGTTAGACAACTAAGCACTAGATAGATTGTATTAAAACTTCACAAACGCTATATATATGTTATCGTTAGCTCATAAGTCTAATAATGCTATGGCTTGTACATTAGCTAAACATAATAGACGTATAAAAACTCTTAGAACAGAGTTAGCAGGGATAAATGACCCTTATGAACTACTGGCAGAAGTTATAGCAGATAATGAACGATTAAGACAGATTATAAACACCCATGATTGCCATAAGGGTAAACCATAGCTATACTAAGAAAA
>FUFK010038535.1_pt1 | contig 27208 bp, 27 predicted proteins | sample 1021851 | NCBI WGS metagenome assembly FUFK01 (sample SAMEA51879418, study PRJEB19060) | metagenome
ATTTTTGATCACCGTAAAAAGTCTTCTCATTTAAATAGAGACTACTATTCTCACTGATCGATGCCCCCTAATCGCATCCAGAGATGTTAAGTTGACTTTACTAAATTACAACACAGCCTGAACACTGTTCTGTACTTGTTATTAGCACACACGGTTTCAATTTAATGCAGCTATTGTGACCTTTCTAAAACTCATAAAGAACTCCTGAATGCACCCCCATCCATAAGAATATTTTGACCATTGATAAAGCCTGCGTGGGCACTACANAAAAAAGCGCAGGTCTTACCNAACTCTTCNGAATTTCCNAANCGNCCNGCGGGNTTTTCNGCTGCGGCTGTCTTGTACATTTCCTCTTCACTCACNCCCGCNGCTTCAGCNCTNACTTTTAGATTGCCAAGAAGTCTGTCGGTTTCAAACGGTCCAGGCAGCAAACCGTTAATTGTAACGCCATCTCTTACAGTATCTCTGGCTATTCCAGCGCAGAATCCCGTCAAACCCATTCTAGCTCCATTTGACAGTCCAAGTATTGAAATAGGTGATTTTACTGCTGCAGAAGTTATGTTAATTATTCGACCAAACTTTCTTGAAATCATTTCATCAACAGTGGACTTGATCAACTCTATGGCTGTCAGCATNTTCGCATCTACAGCTTTTATCCAGTCTTCTCTGGTCCAATCTCTAAATTGGCCGGGAGGCGGCCCACCTGCATTGTTAATAAGAATATCTACAGNCCCTGAAGTTTTTAACGCAGCTTCTCTGCCTTCGTTGGTCGTAATATCGCAAGCAACACTCTCNACGCTAACATTGTATTTTGATCGGATTTCATTTGCTGTTTTAATAATGTCATTTTCAGTTCTTGCACAGATAGTTAAATTAACGCCCGCCTCTGCTAATGCTTCCGCACAACCTCTGCCNANACCTTTACTAGCTGCGCAAACAAGTGCGTTTTTACCTTGTATCCCTAAGTCCATTTTTGTTCCTTTTTAACAAGTTTCCTGCAATATCCTTCGTGCTAAAGAGAGACTTATCGCATTTTTTTCAGAAAGAGAAATTTTATCTAGTCTATCGACTAAACGCGCAACTTCTTTAAACGACCTCTCCATTCTCCTGCAAAGATAATTCACCACATCATTTGAAACGTCAATCTGACGATCTTTAAACAATTTTCTCATGACGCCTTTTATAATTTTGTCATCTGGCAACTTTAATTCTACAGTCGACATGGTCGAAACTCTCGAAGCTAAGTCGCGTAATTTAATGTCCATCTGCGATACAGGTTGCTCACTTATTATAATGAAACTCCCTCCAAGTTCTTGAATTAAATTATACAGATGTAATACAGGCTCTTCCTTCCATGAGTTATCAAAATTGTCTATCAATACATTTTTGTGATCAACTAATAACTCTCTCACGTTAATTACGTCTAATGCTGGGTCATTTATTGCTAATGCGTTTGATTTTGTTTTCCAAATGTTCGCCAAGTGAGACTTGCCTGACGAGGGTGCCCCAAAAACATTTAAACCGGACACGTTTACCGGCCAATTGGGCCAGCTGTCTATCCAGGCCAAAGCATCCTTATTTGAGCTCGAAGCTATAAAGTCATCTCGATTTAAGGATACTTCTTCACCGAGATCAAAGGTTAGTTGAACAGTATTATTAATCATTTTAGAGCAGACATCGGTAGTAACGTTTTGTGTTTTTTCTAATTATTAGTTTTCTTCGCTACTTCCATTATAATATGAGCTAGTTTTATAACGGTCCATGCAAAATCTAAAAAGCACGCCAACTATCGCTGCCATTGGCAATGCTAATAGAACCCCTAGAAACCCAAATAGCGCTCCCCCAGCTAGCAAAGAAAAAATCACCCAAACAGGGTGCAAACCAACTGCTTCTCCAATAAATTTTGGCGTAAGAATATAACCTTCTAATATTTGACCCAGGATGAAAATTCCAGCNATTATTATGATATTTGTCCAGATTTCAAATTGCAAANATGCTAACCCGATACTAAGCAGTCCTCCGAATATCGCCCCAACAAATGGGACGAACGAAATTAAACCAGCGAAGACACCAATTACAACACCGAACTCCAGCTCGGCCATTGTTAATGCTATGGCATAATAAGCAGCTAAAACTAAACACACCGTGCCCTGCCCTCTTACGAATGCTCCTAGNGTTTTATCTATTTCGTTNAGCTGCTCTCGCAACGTATCCTTATGTCTAATCGGAAACCAATCGTATACCTTCTTTACAATGAGGTCCCAATCACGCAACAAATAAAATGCTACTAAGGGTGTAATAAGAAGAAGAGATAAAAGGTCCGCAATAGCTGCACCTCCATCTATTACACCACCAAGCATCTTTGTAGACCATTTCACGAGGCCACTTGCGGGAACATCTAAAATTTTTGCGTCAACTTTATTATTCAACATCCCTGCAACCGCATCTATTATCAATTGCAGCTTATCCTTAACTATTGGAAGAAATTGAGCAAAATTTTTCAATTGGTTAGTAAGTACTGGGACCAATAAGAAAATAAGAAAAATTACAAACGAAAGAAACACGAACAATGTAAATAAAGTTGCTAGTGATCTATTCCACTTTCGCTCTTCTAATTTATCGACTACAGGATCCAGAAAGTAAGCTACTGCTATTCCAATCACAAACGGCAGTAAAATAGTTCTTAGAAAAAAAAAGCTCAAAGCTATAATTATAGCTACTATCAACCAGAACAAAGTAGAATTCAGCCTCATCATAGACAGGAAACTCGCTTTAGTTTTTCTTACTTTTTTTTTCGTCACAAATCTTGGGCATTCTGTCCGAAAGCTCACAAAGTAACAACAATTCGTTGTTCTCAAAAAGTGCCAGCCTTTTATATAGAAGAGCATTATCGAGCTGTTTTAGTGTTCCCATTACCCAAAAATCAACTAATGCCCTCTCTTTTGTCAAACGAACGAGCTCAGATGTTTTCAGCGCACCTATTTCCCGTAACTTAGATCTAATAGATAGCCAGTGTTCCAGTCCCAATATTGGGATCTCTACAGAAATTCGTTGCTCCACGCCAGCAACTACCTGATTTTCTCTTTTCCAAGCAATGTTTAGACTTGTAATTATCTTTTGCTTTCCAGACTTCATCAACTCATTTAAATCAGTATCCGGTGGTATCTTAATTATATCAATAATTGTTTCTTCATGGTNNTCCTGACCANATGCACGACTTGTGATTTCTAAGAATGGCGAGTTATCAACAAAATCAAATTTTCTTGATACTTTTGCTACAACAGCCTTGTGCGCCCCATACTTTTTCATAATGGGATTTAAATGGCCCAGCTCCCCGCTGACGGCTTGCGCAGCTGACAAATACTTTATGTCCTGAAAATCACCTTTCGGGATAATAATTGGGATTAAACTATTAGAATGATAACTTTCCCTCCATACCTTCATCCAAGGATTTGGTGTTTTCCATAACCGAGAGATGCCATTTGTTTCAAAAATTGGGATTAACACAATGGGTAAACTTGGTATTTCTGAAAACGCAGCACCCTTTTCCAAAAGAAAATCTCGAACTAAGTTTGGGTTAAATAGAACAGTTAAGTTAGCTAAATATCGGACTGGTGAAATCCGTTCTCTGACAACTTCGTAACCCTGAACCAAGCCTTTTATTTCATCAATAGACAGCCCCATGATTTGCGACTTTTCATCTGGCAACGTTAGCCGCCTAACAAGTAATTCCCATGCTTTCTTCTGACCTATTTCCAAAGCCTTTTCCCGAGCGGCAATGGCTGTGTGCGACGTTTCATCAACTTCAATATTTTCAACTTTAAAAACTTGATTTGCTTCTACTTCTGAACTACGACCAAGGAAGCAACACGCGATCATTACAAAAAAATATAAATACTTAAATTTTAATAGATAAATCATGTATAAATAAGAATCATATAAGAAGTAAAACCCAAGTGTTTTATTTATTTGCAATCTTGTTGAACATAGTTTCTCTTGAAATCAAGAACTTCTATTTTAGCAAATTTAATTAAGCTTTGATAGCCACGGAGGATATCATAAAAGAAAAACAACCATCACCGACCCTATCATACAAGGGGTCCGGCGTCGATATCGAGACCGGCAACCAACTTATTGAATTGATAAAACCTATAACCCGCTCTACCGCGAGACCTGGAGCTGATGGTAATATTGGAGGTTTTGGCGGTATTTTTGATCTAAAAGCTGCCCATTTTCGNGACCCTATACTAGTAGCNGCAAACGACGGGGTAGGAACCAAATTAAAACTCGCAATTGATACCAATAATCATAATCAAGTTGGTATTGATTTAGTCGCAATGTGTGTGAATGACCTAGTAGTCCAAGGTGCTGAGCCTTTATTTTTTTTAGATTACTATGCAACGGGAAAATTATCATTGAGTTCCGCAAAGGAAGTAATAAATGGCATAGCCGAAGGATGTCTAACTGCGGGTTGCGCCTTGATAGGAGGCGAAACGGCTGAAATGCCAGGGATGTATAATGGTAATGATTATGACCTAGCAGGGTTTGCAGTAGGGGCAGTTGAGCGTCAGGATCTTTTAACAAATGCCAACGCTAAAGAAGGCGATATTATTTTAGGGCTTGCCTCAAACGGACTTCACTCAAATGGGTTTTCACTAATACGAAAAGTTATTAAAGAATTAGACCTCAAATATGAAGATAATTGTCCTTTTCTCGAAGCTAAAAATCTNGGCGAAGCGCTGATGGAACCGACGAGGATTTATGTAAAATCGTGTCTCCAAGCCCTTAAACTAGGTGGGATAATGGGACTTGCGCACATAACTGGGGGAGGATTATTGGAAAATCCGCCACGTGCATTCAATGATCAGCTTTCAGCACACATTGATGCTACTAGTTGGCCACTTCCCCCCGTTTATAAGTGGCTGATGGAAACCAGTTTAATAGCACCAGAGGAACTAGCGCATACTTTCAATTGCGGCATTGGAATGATTGTAATCACAGACCCAGGTTTTGCGCAAAATGTTTCCCAAGAACTAACTCATCTCGGTGAAACCGTTTATGAATTAGGGGTTTTAAAACCTCGTTCGAAGAGCTTACCTAAAGTAAAGATAGAGAATATTGCGAGCTGGAAAAATTGAGTAAGAAAATAAAGGTAGCAGTATTAATTTCTGGCAATGGTACAAACTTACAAGCACTAATTGACGCTTGTATAGCACCCAGTTATCCTGCCGAAATTGTTTTAGTAATATCCAATACGGCCAACGCTAAGGGAATAGTGAGAGCGCGAGAAGCTGGCATCACAACGAGAATTATAGACCATACAAATTATAGTAGCCGCGAAGAATTTGATACTGAGTTATCTATGACCCTCTCCAATTCACAATGTAAATTAGTTTGCTTAGCCGGCTTTATGAGAATTCTCTCTGAAAGTTTCGTAAACACATGGCCAAACAGCATACTTAATATACATCCCAGTTTACTTCCAAGTTTTCCCGGGACAAAAACACACGAACGAGCTCTAGAGGCTGGGGTAAAAGTTTCCGGTTGCACACTGCACTTCGTTACAGCGGAGTTAGATGCAGGACCAATTATCGGCCAAGCAGCAGTACCAGTGCTAGAAACTGACACGCCCAAAACGTTGGCTAATCGTGTGCTTATAGAAGAACACAAGCTTTATGCATTGGGACTAGAGTTGGTGGCAAATAAAATACTAAAGAACAAAAATGTAGACTTACATCGTGAGCAGGACACTGTATCCAAAAGTTTATTAAACTTTTAAAGTATTGTTTGATTCAGTTATTTGTTTTATTTATAGAGGCGTAAGGGGAGACACAAAAAATGGCATCGAATGAGACTGAAAACAATCCGGACTACAAGTTCCATGCAGATACCTACAAAGGCGTTTGCACTTTAATCCAAGTGTCTATTGTATTAATCGTTATAACTCTACTACTTCTTGCTTGGTTGGTTGTCTGATAAATTAAATGATTTAGCTAGAAAAGTCACAAGTAGAATTAATTTTGATAATAAAGCTTCAGTTCGCAGCTCATAGTTGCCACTTCCGCTAATCACGTTCAGTAAGCTTATNTCTATTCAGCCGACAATATCGTCCTCAGAGAAAAACTGCGGGATTTCCTCTGCAGCGGTTGCTGCAGCATCAGAACCGTGAACTGAGTTTTCACCAACGCTTTTTGCGTAAAGTTTTCTAATTGTACCTTCCGCAGCCTCTGCAGGATTGGTAGCACCCATTACTTCGCGGTATTTTGCTATCGCGTTCTCTCCTTCTAGGACCTGAACGACAACGGGTCCTGACATCATAAATTCCACCAACTCATCGTAAAAGGGTCTTTCTGAATGAACCGCGTAAAACTGCTGTGCTTGCGCTTTAGTCATTCTAATTCGCCGCTGNGCTATTATTCGTAAACCACTTTGCTCGATGAGCGCGTTAATAGCTCCTGTTTTATTTGCAAGGGTTGCATCAGGCTTTATTATAGAAAACGTTCTTTCAATACCCATGTCTATCTTCTTTCCTTATATCACGAGGGATCTAAATCACAACTAAATCGCTGAATCCTGTCTTATAAACAGCTATCGTAGCATGAGCAAGTCGCCGCTGGCACTTTTTAGCTAACCCTCAGTACTACAATCTGTTTAGGTGACAAGCAAACTTTTAAAATATTCTAGGTGGAATATTGAGAAAAATTTTGTGTTCCCGCTCGTGCTTTATGATCAGTCTTTATATTTACAACAGCTACACAACCTTCATTGACTTTGGCCTGCGCTCTTTCTAATGCCTCCCTAATCTCTTCTGGTTTCTCTACATACTCTGCGTAGCACCCAAGAGATTCTGCCATTTTGTGATATCTTGTATAACCGAGGTCACGTCCTGGCTTCGTACCATCAGGATCGGCGGTCCATCCTCCATTTAAGCTTATTACAACCAAAACATTTATTCCATGGCGTACTGCTGTATCAAGTTCCATAGCATTTAGCCCAAATGATCCGTCACCATGAACGACAATTACTTGTTTGTCTGGTTTAGCAATCTTCGCCCCCAAGCCGAATGGTAATCCTACACCCATTGTCCCAAAGGGACCTGAGTTTAGGCGGTGTCCTGGTGAAAATGTAGGCATAGATTGACGTCCGTAGTTCAATATTTCCTGCCCATCGACAACTAGAATGGCATCCCGGTCCATAAAATTCTTAACCTCTTCACAAAGCCGTAGTGGATGGATCGGTTCACTGTCTGAGATTGCGTTGCCCCCTGGCCTAGATCTCTTGGCTGCTTCTTCATCACCTAAACGTTTTATCCACCGATCGTAGGAAATTTTTTCATCCTGCCCCGTAAGTTTNTGATTTATCTGATTTAAAACAGCTTTAGCATCACCAACTATTCCAATGTCAACAGACCTAGGACTAGTACTAACTTCTTCTTCGTCTATATCAATCCGAACAATTTTTGCATCTGCGTTAAACCGTGGTGGTGCTGCATGGCCAATAATATAGTTCATCCGCGTACCAATAATCATAATCAGGTCTGCTTCTCTAAACGCCGCTGACCGAACAGTCATAAAAGATAAAGGATGATCTTCGGGGATAACACCACGTCCTTGAGGCGTTGTGTAAAATGGAATTTGTGTTTTTTCAACAAACTCTCGTAATTCTGAAGAGGCATCCGACCAAAGGATACCTCCTCCAGTTATAATTACTGGTCTTTCCGCATTTCGCAGAACATCTATTGTCTCATCTATTATTTCCGACGAAGCATGTGGGCGCGCTCGAGGTAAAGCTCGCCCCGAGATAGACCAGTCGATTTCTTCTTCATCTATTTTTTCGTATAATAGATCACCGGGACAATCTAGATAAACCGGACCTGGTTTACCAGCCATCGCTTTTTGAAATGCCACATTTACCATTTCGGGAATACGGCTAAGGGTATAAATCCGCTCAGCCCACTTTGTACAGGGCTTCATCATTCCGAGCTGATCGATTTCCTGGAATACTTGTTGGCCATATGTTTTAAATGGGCTAGAGCCGCCGATCGCTACTAATGGTACACAATCTACGAATGCGTTTGCTACCCCGGTTATTAAATTTGTTACTCCTGGGCCACTTGCGGCCATGCAAACACTTGGCTTATTAAGCAGCCTACTGTAGGCCTGCCCCATAAACGCCGCAGCTTGTTCGTGCCTGACGTCTATTGGCCTTATACCCTCTTTAATACAGGACTCCTCGGCCAACAGCATCGGCCCTCCCATCAAAAAGAATAAATCCTCCACACCCTCGTTTTTTAATGCCTTAGCTAGAATTTCGGATCCAGTTAGTTGTGCCAATGTCTTTACTCCAATAAACTTTTATGGTCACGCTCGATAAATGTTGCGTTCATCATATATCGTCAATACCTAGTTATATATCAAACGGCGCCGCTATTTTTTAGTTTCTCCACTTCTTCTTGGCTCATATCCAACCACTCCGATAGAACCGAATCTACATGCTCACCTAATAAAGGGGCGGCAGGAACCGGGAGATGCGCGTTGCCAACCTTTACAGGCCAAGCAGGCATCTTATATTCACCCCTTTCTGGATGTTGCATATTTTGAAATATTCCACGCTGGTTCAAATCTTCATCGTCATACAATTCAGATACATCCAGCACTGCTCCACAAGGAACACCGCATTCGCCAATCAGCTTCATGGCTTCACGCTTTGTATATTGTTTTGTGAACTCCGCCAAAATCGCATCGAGAGCCTCTTCATTATCTGCTCGTTCTTTCTGGTCAACAAATCTCGGGTCGTTAATCAAATCTTTGCGCCCCAGTAGATTACAGAGCCGCTCCCAATGGTGATTACCTGCCCGTGTGGTGTAAATATGAATACATAGTCATTTTTGCCAAACGGCTTGCATGGAAAAATCCCTGTAGGAGCATTGCCCGTCGTAAATAGTTTTGCTCCCGCTCTTGGCGCAGCCTTTCCATTTAAATCCCGATAAGCATATGCCAAACGGCTATACTGCGTCATAGCATCCTGCATCGCCAGCTGGAGATGTTCTCCCTCCCCTGTCGCCTGCTGTCTATACAATGCTCCAAGAATTGTAATTGCCATTAACATTCCTGTACCTGTATCGGCTAGCGTAACGCCTGGCTTGCATGGTTTACCATCGGGCTCACCTGTTATGCTCAACACCCCTCCTGCAGATTGACCAATCATATCGAAGGATAGAAAATTCTCGTACGGGCTACCTTCCGCAAACCCTTTAACTGAAGCATAAATAATATTAGGGTTTTCTTTTTTTAAAGCCTCGTAATCCAATCCCATACGCTTCACAACGCCAGGCGCAAAGTTTTCAATAAATACATTAGCTTCTCTGACTAACTTTTTAACTAAAGCTACACCTTCATCCGTTTTTAAGTTACACGTAAGGCTCTTTTTACCAGAGTTAAACTGCATAAAATAAAAAGAGTCGATGCCCGGTTTCTCAGTGTTGGCGAAACGCCCGGCATCCCCTCCTTTGGGATTTTCTATTTTGACAACCTCTGCACCAAGCCACGCCAACGTCTCAGTGCATGATGGCCCCGCCTCAAACTGGGTCATATCTAAAACCCTAACTCCGGCTAACATACCTGCTTTTCCATTTACACTCATAAAAAATCCTCCCAACAACTATCCTAATCTTTGCACGGTTTTTGGTGTACGCAGCATCCTATATGTGAAATTCTTCCCATTGACTTGCTGACACTCATAGTAGCTAAGTAACTTTTATCCTCAATCAATAGATTAAAACTAGAGTTAGGAATTTACAAAATGGGATATGAAACCATCGAGATAACTCCTATGACGCCTCGAATAGGTGCAGAAGTTAGCGGCATTGATCTTACCAAGTCTCTGGGCAATCAGCAGTTTCAAGAATTACATGACGCCTTGATGGAACATTCTGTTCTTTTTTTCCGTAATCAGGACGTCGATGTTGAACAGCATAAAAATTTTGGACGCCTTTTTGGAGATCTACATATTCACCCGGGATCACCTCCTCCCCCGGGCCACCCAGAGATATTAATCGTTCATGCCGACAAGGATTCGAAACATATAGCAGGAGAAAATTGGCATTCTGATGTAACATGTGATGCTGAACCACCAATGGGTAGTATTTTGCATTTATGGGAGGTTCCTAAATCTGGTGGTGACACATTATTTGCAAGCATGGAAGCTGCATACGATGATCTGAGTGAGCGAATGAAGATTTATTTGGACGGACTAAATGCAACGCACTCTGGTGAACAAATTTATCGCGGTCGATACAACAATCAGAAGCATGACGATACAAACGTAACTTATCCAAGAAACGTTCATCCGGTAGTTCGAACACACCCTGTGACTGGTCGCAAATCAATCTTTGTAAACAAAACGTTCACCACACACATTAATGAAATACCAAAAGCCGAAAGCGATAGCGTACTTGCATTCTTATATAGTCACTGCGCCAAACCAGATTATCAGGTTCGCTTTAAATGGCAACCGCACAGCATTGCTTTTTGGGATAACAGGTGTGTTCAGCATCTAGCCCTGTGGGATTATTATCCTCAAGTGAGGTCGGGTTATAGGGTAACCGTAAAAGGTGATAAGCCTTTCTAAAGACTTTACAGATTTAATCGCCCATTTTCCAAGTTGATGTGCCATGAGCTACTAATTTTTTATTAGCATCCCAAACATGCGACTCTAAGAAACTTATTGACCTGCCTTTTCGAATAAAACTTCCCTTGCAACTGGCGGGCCCCTTTGTAAGTGGACGAAGAAACTGGTTTTTCATCTCAAGTGTAAAACCTGGCTTGCCTATCTCATGGTTAATTAGATGTCCCATTGAAATATCCATAACCGTTGCAAGCATACCTCCATGAAAAGTGCCTTGAGGATTGAACAAAAAGTCTTCAACAGGAAACGTCACCACACAGCCATTTTCCTCGTAGGAAAATTCTAAGCCAAGCAACTTCGCTATAAAAAATGTCTCAAAGCTTTGGTGATAAGTCTTTANAGCAGATTCAAATTGTTTTTGCGCTTTACCCTCGTCCATTGGATTCTTCTCCTACATCACCAAATAATAATCAAGGTCATCCTATTAACAAATACCCAACTTGCAAGCCAAGAAGTTCTTTAAAAACACGGATCCTTTTTACAACGATATAAAACGATTGCAGATCACCTGCCTGATCATAACTCAAAATCACTATTGAGGATCATTTCGAACTAGTAATCTCATAAATTGGCAGAGTTTAGATAATATTTTACAGGAGAATAATTGATGAAATTTGGGTACATAGGTCTTGGAAATATGGGGGGTGCTATAGCTAAGCGTATGCTGTTAACCCAAGAATTAATTGTTTTTGACTTATCGGAAAAAATTCGAAACGAATTCGCTGAACTAGGGGCTCAGACGGCATCAACAATTGCAGAAATTGGTGCAAAGGCTGACGTCATTTTTTTATGCCTGCCAACATCTAATGACGTGCATGAAGTCATTTTTGCTTCAAATGGCCTTCTCTCAACTATGGAAACTGGCATCATTTGTGACATGACGACTGGTGATCCGGTCATAACCAGACAAATAGCAAATGAATTGCCCAGTGGTATCTCTTTGGTAGATGCGCCGGTCTCAGGCGGCCCCGCTGGTGCGACCGCAGGGACTTTAGCGATAATGGTGGGTGGGAGTGATAACGCCGTCGGGCAAACAATGCCTGCGCTTGAAGCTGTCAGTCCTAATATTTTCAGAACAGGCGATGTAGGCACCGGTCATGTAATGAAGCTGGCAAATAATATGCTTAACGCAACAAATCGTCTAGCTACCTTTGAAGCGCTTGCATTAGCAACAAAGAATGGGATCGACCCTGATCTCTGTGCAGAAATTTTAAATAAAAGCTCCGGGAAAAATTTTGCAACCGATGTAACACTTCCAAAATTTGTTTTACCGAATGACAACCCGGTTCAGGGATTTACCCTTGGCCTAATGCACAAAGACATAAGACAAGCGGCCGAACTTGGAATATCAACAGGCGTTACACTTCCCGTTATTAACTCCGCTCGTGAGATTTATCATGCCGCTATAAATGAGCGAGGGGGTGATATAGATGTAAACGAAGTAATCCGACATTATGAGCGGGGATCGAATGTAAAGCTCGCTGGCAGTGGTAAAAAAACAAATTAATCTATAATCAAACGTCTTCGATAAAAGCCGGAGATTAAATCATGATTAACAAATTACTCTGCTAGTTTCGTAGATTACCAAATTGGAGATAACAATGGGACGTCTAAGGGATAAAGTAGCGCTAATAACAGGCGGCGCTTCAGGTCTTGGGAAGGCTACTGGACAATTAATGGCAAAAGAAGGTGCAACGGTTATATTAACTGATTTGCAGGAGGTAGAAGGCACAGCGGTCTCAAAACAAATAATAGATAATGGAGGCAAATGCTCCTTTATGAAACAGGATACCACGTCTGAAGAGGGCTGGCGCGAGATATGCGATTATATCCTTGAGCGCCACAATTATTTAGATATCTTGCTAAATGGCGCAGGTGTCGGAGGCAGCGGTATTGAAATAGAAGACATGGATTTCTCAATATGGAGAAATTGCCTTTCTGTTAATCTGGATGGCGTATTTCTAGGGTGTAAGTACGGTATCAAGGCTATGCGTAAAGGTAGAGGTGGCTCAATCATAAATATATCTTCGATACTTGGTTTTGCAGGGCTGGCAACCGCGACNAACTATTGCGCGTCGAAAGGTGGCGTGCGTCTTTTAACAAAGGCCGCCGCTCTAGAGTGTGCCCGTAAAACACCTCTCGTCAGAGTCAATTCAATACATCCAGGTTTTATCGACACCCCAATGGTTGCAGGCGCTATACAAAGACGAGGCCCCGAGTTCAGAAATTATATTGAAGAAAATGTACCTCTTGGAAAGCTCGGCGAACCGAGCGATATAGCAGAGGGTGTGGTATATTTAGCAAGCGATGGGGCAAAGTTCGTAACTGGCACAGAACTTACAATCGACGGTGGTTTTTTGGCGCGCTAAGAAAATAAAAATTAACTCTAACGTTCAAGTTAAACAACGTTTGTAAAGGGAAATTAATCTTTCCCAATGACGCTCTGCCGCATCTTTGTCGTAGCACCAACGCTCCGGAAATGCGAACCCATGATGAACACCCTGATGAATTTCCAGTTCACCATTATTGCCAGACGCAATGAACAGGTTTTTTAATTCTTCTACCATATCTGGTGGAGCTAAATCGTCAAATTCGGCGCATGAGATATAAAGTTCGCCAGCAGCTTTCGATAAATTTTTATGCGGGCTTTCTTCATTATCACTTATGATCCAAGTCCCATAAAATGATGCTGCCGCTCCAATTTTATCAGGATAACGTGCGGCCGCAGCTAGTGCGTAAGGGCCGCTCATACAATAGCCATGTACACCCACAAGTCCATCATTTGTAGCGTCATGATTTTCAATAAATTGCAACAATGAATAAACGTCTTCCATCACCGGTGGAATAGTCATTTTAGTTCTAACCGACCGCATCCTTTTATGTTCCGCACTCCCATTTTCGAGTACATCCTTGCCGTATTTTGTATCAGCGCCAGCGCGATAATAAAGATTTGGCAATATTACAAAAAATCCAACTGTTGCCAAACGCCTTGCCATATCATACAGCTCATTCCGTATGCCTGGCGCATCCATCAGCATCAGTATAGCAGGATGAGGTCTATTTCTTTCNGGCCAACAAAGAAAAGTTTCCATGTGACCATCCGCGGTTTTTATATCCAACACTTTTTCATGCATTATAGTTTCTTCCCTTACGAGCAAATCTACTTATTATTTCCGCACGTTCGACAACAACAAAACAAGAATTGTTTCGCAAAATAAAAATAAGAGCAAGTACCCAAGTCAAGATCTAATAAAATTCATGAAATAGTGTTCAGTGACTGGTTCAAAAGGCTATCTTACCATAATATAAGATGAGGCAACCATCTCCTATGGAAGACTGGCAACTACATTTGTGCGACGATAACGATTGGGGAGATCTACGATGAACGGAATAGATTACATAGCACGCATTCTAAAACAGGAGAATGTAGAATGGATATCCTGTTTTCCAAGCAATCCAATCATATCCGCGTGCGCAAAAGTAAATATACGGCCCATTGCTTTCCGACATGAACGTGGCGCNGTTATGGCAGCTGACGGATACAGTAGAATAAGCATGAGAAAAAAGTTTGGGGTGGTAGCTGTTCAATCCCAAGCTGGGGCTGAAAATGCTATGGGGGGAATAGCGCAAGCTGCAGCAGATAATATTCCAATTTTAATACTGCTTGGTGGCAACTCACTAGATCAAATCTCGGTCAAACCAAATTTTAGCGCTGTGCAAAAATATCAAGGCTGGGTAAAGCAGGTGGAAGCAATCTATTCCCCGACTCAGGTAGGCGCGGTGATGCGCCGCGCATTTAATGCTCTAAAGAACGGCCCTCCCGGACCTGTAGTTGTAGAAATGACTACGGACGTCTGTCAACAAAACGTGCCAGAGGAATATCAAAACTACAAATCACCTAGTTATAGTCTTCAAGTGCCAGATACTAATGAAATAGCGAGAGCAATAGAATTATGGCAAAAAGCCTGCAAGCCTGTAATTTGGGCAGGCGGTGGCGTCCTTGCATCGAGTGGTAGCATTCCGCTTAAGGAACTANCAGAATTGACCGCNACACCGGTTTTTTGCACAATGCCAGGTAAATCTTCATTTGATGAAAGACATCCACTTGCGCTTGGTGCAGGGTGTGGTACTACCACAGAGATGGCGCATAAGTGGCTGACTGAGTCAGACTTAATTATTGCCTTAGGCACTAGTTTAACACGATCACCTTATGGTCAAAAAATTCTCCCCAATAAATTGATAATACATAATACGATCGACCCTAGCGATATAAACAAAGACGAAGCAGCAGAAATCGGCCTTATTGGAGATACTGCCCTTACAGTCAACCAACTGATTAGCAATATCAAAGAGTCAAAAGACAAACATACATTCAACGATCGAGGGTTGGTCGAAAATGAAATCGCAAGCATTAAAACCAAATGGCTGAAAAAGTGGGCACCGGTTCTACACTCAGACGAACAACCAATAGCCTATTATCGCGTGATCAATGAACTTAATAAAGTACTTGATTTAGAAAATAGTATTGTTACGCATGATGCTGGGGCACCTCGCGATTGTCTTGTTCCTTTTTACCAAGCCACTCTACCACACAGTTATATTGGTTGGGGAAAAACAACACATTTAGGATTTGGCATTCCGTTGATTATTGGAGCGAAACTGGCCCAGCCAAATAAGTTTTGCGTCAATGTGATGGGTGATGGCGCGTTTGGGATGTCTGGAACAGACATAGAAACGGCTGCAAGATCCAAAGTGCCTATTACTACAATTCTCCTTAATAACAATAATATGGCAACTTACACCGGCAACAATCGGGGAGCTATTGGAGAGGAAGCGAGAACCGAATATGGAATATCAAATATGCATGGCGATTATGCTAAAATAGCTGAAGGTATGGGAGCCACCGGCATAAAAGTTACCTCACCTAGTGAGATTACTCCCGCCGTGCAACAAGCTCAAAAATTGAATGCGGAGGGAATCACCGTGCTTATAGAAGTTATCACCAATATAGAAGAACGGCGATCTAAGTTTTAATTTTGGCAATCTTAGTCGTACGCCTACTCGAAATTGAGATAAGTAAGTTTTGAAAACACTCTGGCACTTTTTGAAAATGTCATTTCGGACAGTAACGTCGAAAATTCGACTTAAACTAAGTCTTGCGCAAAATCAAAGTAGGGCAAAACTTTGGTAGAATATCCTGAACAAAGTGAAGCCACTGGACATTATGGCCTAACGCGCTACCTGATTTTGGCAACACTGACGTTTACCACGATGTTGTACACAATGACGGTTATGATAGCTAACGTTGCGCTCCCCAAAATCCAGGGGACATTCGCATGTACACAAGATCAAATAGCATTAGTTGTTACATTCAATATTGTAGCAACGGCAGTGGTAACTCCCGCTTCCGGCTGGCTTGCCTCCCGCTTTAGTCGGCGTAACATACTAATTTCATGTGTCTCAGGATTTATAATTAGCTCCACTTTCTGCGGCTTATCACAAAACCTCGAACAGTTGGTTATTTTCCGAATCCTCCAAGGCGGTTTTGGTGCTCCGCTGGTGCCGATAGCTATGGCTATGGTCTTAGACACCTTTCCACAAAAAGAACACGGAACAGCAACTGCAATATTTGGAATGGGGGTGGTCTTTGGACCTATTATTGGGCCAACGGTTGGTGGTTTTCTCTCCGAGGAACTTGGCTGGCGGTGGGTATTTTTTCTTCTAGTTCCATTTGGAATAATTGTACTGTTTGCTATTATTGCAATCATAAATGACAGAAGCAAAACCGATGCCTCAAAACTTGACTGGACNGGGCTGTTATCACTTTGTGTTGGGATAGCCGCACTCCAGTTAATGTTAGATAGAGGACAACGGTTGGATTGGTTTGACTCTCAAGAAATAATTTTCGAATTTATTCTTGCGATAGTCTGTTTTTACATTTTTCTGAGCCATATTTTCACGACCAACAATCCGTTTATAAATTTAAATATTTTCCTAAATAAGAATTACTTTTTAGGCCTTCTTATAATGTTTCTTTTTGGGACAATTTTATGGACTCCGTTAATTATTTACCCGCCAATGATGCAAGATTTGCAGAATTACCCGGAGGATCTCACCGGTGTATTTTTAGCCTTAAGAGGGTTAGGTACTCTTTGCGGATCAACACTCCTTGTCTTTATNAATAAAAAATTAGACCCTCGTTTTATTTTAAGCGTTGGGTTCTTACTCCAAGGGATTGCTGGTTTTTATATGTCGCATTTTGACATTAATTTATCAGCATTCGAGCTCGCATGGACAAATAGCTTAGCGGGATTGGGCGTCGGTTTTGTTTGGGTACCGTTAACCCTAATTACTTTTAATACGCTTGATAAAAAATTCCTCAATGAGGCAAGTGCTTTTTGGCACCTTATTAGAAACATTGGGAGTTCTATCTCGATATCCATCACGATCGCTCTAGTGATTAGATCCACAGCCATAAATTACGCAGACCTCAGCAGTTTCATATCAATTTTCGGAGATAGTACTTCTGTGATGCCACTTAAAGGAACGACTGCTCCTAGTGGGGTAGAATCTTTATCTGGGCTATCAAAAGAAATAGTCCGGCAATCAGAAATGATAGGTTATATAAACGCTTTCCATCTCTATTATTGGATAGCATTTTCCATCATTCCGCTNGTTTGGTTAGCTCCTCTCAAACCTCAAAATAAAATAGGCCATTAGAAATAGCTCCCATAACCTAGAGCCTAATACTCCCACAAAAGTCTACCTTGACCATAGATCCGATCGTGTATTCCGAATGATCTAAGCGCATGCCAAACAGTAGCTACATTAACAGCCACTATTGGTTTTTTGAGACGTTTTTCCGCCTCAGCAGCGACTGCCGCGAAAGGTAGGTTTGCTCCAAATTGAATAATTGCTTCAACTTCATTACTGTCTACCGATCGAAGTGCCTCCCAGCACTGGTCCTCACTAGTATGAGCTATCAATGTCGGGCTCTTGCAACTCATATGATAAGTTTTCACAATTTCATAACCAATGTCAGCGGCAAATTGTTGAATATGTGGTTCAGCAACAGGAAAGTAGGGCGTAACGACCGAAATCTTTTTCTTCACACCAAAAGCCTTCAGAGCCGCAGGTAGCGCATCTGCCGCCTGACTTACCTGTACCCCGTTTAAAAGTGGCTCCATTCTTTTGACGATTTCTTGCGCCTTTTCAAGACCACCTCCCCATATACTCTCACTAGAAATCCCTAAGACAAAATAATCAGGCTTACATGTCATAACTCGCTTAACTGCGTCTTCCAATGCAACATCAATTCTCCTGATTAGCTCATCAAAATCCCCATCGCTTGATATTGGGTCATCTGGTATATGCATTCGTCCAATATGAGTGGTGACACCGGCAGGACAAATTGCATCATATTCAGGCTGAACGACTGTATTTGTTGAGGGTGTAATAACACCAAATTTTCCTCGCCATCCTAAGGTATCGACCATTTAGCCCTCCGTCGGTAAAAAAATTAAAGCAATCAAAATACTCTATAAAAACTGTCTTCATCTCACAAAGATAACGTTTTGNCATCCTCCACCACCTTCATGATGATCTGTGCCGCTAAACTTTGCGATGATTGTTTATTCGGACGCAGCATATTTCTTATAGCGTCACTAACTTCGATAAGTTGATCTGTTGGATTCTCAATTTTTTGAANAANCGCCTTATATAAATTACATGGAGTGCATTTCCATTGTAAATAAAGCGGAAATATTTCTTTGCCCATTAATTTATTCGGAAGCACCACAGCATCTTGATTTACGAGGAAATAACCAATGATAGCAGATAAGGGGTTAACTTTATACGCTATCACGCTGGGAACTTTTGCCAATGCTAGTTCCAATGTAACAGTGCCCGAGGCAGCAAGTGCAACACTACTAGCTGCGAGTGCATTAAGTTTCATCTCAGGATCGGTTATAATTGAGACGGGTGTTCTCCACCCTAACGTCTCTCTCCGCAGCATCTCTTCAACGCTAACAACCGTTGGCATAGTTATATGGATGTTTGGATATTTCTTTAGTANAAGGTCCATTGTCTTCTTAAAGGTTGGCAGCAAACGTTTAATTTCCCCCGGCCGTGAACCTGGCAACAAGGAAATTATTTTTGTGGCTTCGTCGACATCATGGGTATTTCGGTAGACGGAACTACATCCTACCTGTTGCTCTGCAAGAGGATGTCCAATAAATGTGGTTGGTAAACCATGCCGCGTGAAAAAGGGGGGCTCGAATGGGAATAAAGTCAAGAGATGGTCAAGAAANTTCGAGATATTTTTCGCGCGACCAGGCCGCCAAGCCCAAACAGTTGGCGCAACCATATGGATCAATTTGATTTCTTTATCATTCTCTTTTTGCTTTTTTTGAATAAGCTTGGCAACGCGCATCGTAAATGCTTTTGAATCAATCGATATAACTGCAACCGGTTTTTTGACTATTATATCTTGCACTGTTTCATNAATTCTTCGAATTAGGTTTGGCACGTGAGGGACCAATTCAAATATTCCCATGACTGCCATCTCTGAGATTGGAAATAAACTTTGTACCCCCTCGTTGGTCATTTGTTCTCCACCAACGCCGGCAAAACTGAATTTATTTTTCTGCAAACGTTTTATCTCGCGGATTAGCTTTGCCCCGATTATGTCCCCCGAGACCTCTCCCGCGATTATATAAATCAGAGGACGGGCAAACTTTTCTGACATTTCTGTAATCATTGCAGAATTTTTGACTGGTCTACCCCTATAACAAAGAACGAGTTTTTTTCTGCGATCTCTATTACGCGATCTTTGTCTAATAATAAGGAGTTATTTGCCTCGAGCGCTAGGCCTTGAAAACCCGACCTGATAGCATTATTAATTGTTTCCGGACCAGCTGTTGGAAGATCTACTCTTTTGTCCTGATTAGTTTTACTTATTTTTATTAATATAGGTCCACTTACATTTCTTTGAAGGCTTCCGGCTCGTTCTATCATTTGGTCGGTTCCTTCTATTGCCTCGATCGCGAGAACTATTCCCTCCTGAACAGCAATGCTTTGACCTACATCACAAGGCCCCAGGCTATTAAGTACCTGTAACCCTCTCTTAATATCGTCCCATGAGATTTTAGTAGGTGTTGGTCCGGCCAACAATCCCTCTTTCGTNAGCACCCCGGAAAGTATTTGCTCTATTCCAATAACTTTTATACCCTCTTTCTCAATTTCTTTTGCTACCAGTGACAAGAGACCATCATCACTTCAAATGCTTTAAGCCCTCCTTTTGCCAACATTTTGAGAGCTCTTATGTCAAGGGCCAGTGAGGATAATGCAGGCCGTTGGATTGGGCCTGCCATAACCACCTTATCAACGTTGTTTCGGTGCATGGCATCGATAGCTTTTTGAACCTCTCCCAATTCTAGCCACTCATGGTGACGCCCGGCAACTACTTCTGGATCCGTAACATTTCGAAATGCTAGAAAAAAAATTCGGTCTCCAGAAGGATCAAAGTTATCGGCTAATTTACGCGGTAAAATTCCGCCACCAGCTATCACGCATAAATTAGTTTCCATAGCACTATCAATCATCCTTCGGCTGACAGATCGCTCTACTAGANTCCTGCTGAATAAAATCTATTACTTCTTTCAAGGCTTNTGTTTGAGTTTTATCAGNTAAAAGGCCAGCAACTCGATCTTGAAAATTATCTTTNCCGGAGAACAGCTTTTTATAACCTGCCCTAAGATCATCCAACTCTTGCCTCGAGAACCCTCTCCTGCGCATCCCTATTATATTTAAACCAGCTAGACGTGCTCTTTCTCCTTTAACAGAACCAAAAGGTATAACATCATGCTCAACACCGGACATACCTCCAACTATCGCATGATCTCCAATTCTAACAAATTGGTGTATAGCAGAGAGGCCGCCCAAAATCGCAAAAGATCCAACTACTACATGACCTGCCAATGTGGCGTTATTTGCGAGGATAACATTATCACCAACCTGACAATCGTGGGCGACATGTGCCCCCACCATAAACAAACAGTTGTCGCCAACTTTTGTGAGCATTCCCCCTCCCGTAGTACCAGGATTCATCGTTACATGCTCTCTTATTATATTTCCACTACCTATAACAAGTTTAGAAGCCTCACCGGAATATTTTAAATCTTGCGGCCTAGNCCCCAAAGAGGCAAATGGAAACACCTCNGTTTTCTCTCCAATTGAAGTGTGCCCATCGACGACAACATGGGAGTGTAAAACTGAGCCGCTCGCTATTGAGACGTTTTTTCCCACTACTGCAAAAGGACCAATTGTCACGTCAGGTGCAATGCTTGCTCCGTCTTCAACTATTGCGGAAGGATGTATTCCACCAGAGGATTTTTTTGGTTCGGACATCATTTATCTACGATCATTGCTGAAAAACTTGCCTCTGCAACAACAACCTCTTCTACGTANACTTTTCCGTCAAACTTGAACACATTGCCCCTTTCTCTCGTTTTCTCAACATTAATAATTAGCTGATCACCGGGCACCACAGGCTTTCTNAAACGCGCATTTTCAATACTCATAAAATACACTAATTTACCCTCTGATTGTTTGCCAAGGCTTTCAACTACCAAGCACCCTGCCGTCTGCGCCATTGCTTCAACGATTAAAACACCCGGCATAACAGGACGTTCGGGGAAGTGTCCTTGAAAAAAAGACTCATTTATGGAAACATTTTTCACGCCAACTGCAGATTCATTTGGCACTAAAGATTTAATAAGGTCCACAAGTAGAAAGGGATATCTATGTGGGATTAACTCTTTTATACGTTGAACGTCGATTGGAAATGTTTTTCCCGTACTAGTTTTGATTTGGGTCATTTTCGAAATTTCCTATTTCCGCCGAAGATCCTTGCGCCCTAAGGACTTAATATTTGCAACTTGCCGTCGGAAATCTTCTATTGGAACAGCAGGAGCACCACCNACTATAGATCCATCGTTCAGGTTTCTAGTTACACCGGATTGGGCAGCTATTTTTACATGTTTTCCTATCTTTAAGTGCCCAGCCAAACCTGTTTGGCCACCTATAATGGACTGAGCACCAATTTGCGTACTACCCGAGATCCCCACCTGAGCGACAATAATACAGCCTTTTCCAATTTTCACATTATGCCCTATTTGTACCAAATTATCTATACGGGTGAAATCACCTATTTCTGTGTCAGGACCAGCCCCCCTATCAATCGTAGTGTTTGCGCCAATTTCAACATTATCACCAATTATTACGCGCCCTAGTTGTGGCATTTCTATTGGTCCAGCCGAATCGACCTCAAAACCGAACCCAGGCTGTCCTATTCTAACGCCCGGGTAAATAAAACAATTAGCACCGACTTCAGAATGTGATATGGAAACATTAGCTCCTATTCGCGTTCGATCACCAATTTTCACGCCGTCGTCTATAACTGAGTTGCTTCCAATCCAACAGTCCTTTCCTATTTCGCAAAATTCGCCCAATACTACACCAGGGTCTATTCGGCAACCTGCGCCGAGAACACAAGTTTTCGAAACGACACTTTTACTGCTAATTTTTGGGGTTTTACCTTCCTTTTCATAAAATGACTGCGACAATTTTGCAAAAGCGCGTCGCGGTGAGTTTGTCAGCAAGGGGATCATATGTTGAGGAACTTTGTTCAAAAGATCTTCGGTTAAAAAGCATGCAGACGCTTTTGAAGAAGTAATTTGGCTCGCATACCTTCTGTTTTCGACAAAAGAGATTTCACCTTCCTTGGCAGTACTTATTGACGCAACATCACGTATAATTGTGGATTCCATCGAAGAGTCCCTAAGTGTAGCGCCAGTGAGCCTTATAATCTCCTTTACGCTAAGAGGTTTTCTTTTCTTAAAAAACCGTGGATCAGCCATGCCTTTACTTCGATCCTTTAATTGTTTCAAAACGAACTTTTACATCTGGTAATTTTTTATTTAGCCGCTTCAGTACTTCTTTGGAAATATCAAGCTTTTTTACAGCTATTACGATTGCACTCCTAAATAGAACCACACCAACGCCTGATTCTTCTGCTACTTCAGCAACAGTTCTAAGTAATTCCTTTTGAACCTTATCCATGGCTTGATCAAATGATTTTTTTAATTTTTGATTGCTGGTTTGCGCAAGCCTCTGCGCTGACTGCGCTTTTTCCTTTAACTTTCGCGCACGTTTTTCAAATGCTTCAGCTGTCACTATTGATCGTTTTTTTGACAAATCCTTCTGCTCATCGCGCAAGCTGTTCTCAACCTCAAGAAAATATTTGCGAAGTTCTTGTCGTTTTTCATCTACAACCGAACGAATATTACGAGCAGCCTCTGACTTTGATAAAACACCCCGAAAATCGACCACAGCCAATGAAACTGGTTCTAACTCGCTTGAGATTTGTGCACGCACAAATGACGTCTGAAGAACAAGCACTATCATTAAAACAAACGGAATCGTAACTTTCATAATATTTATCTTAAAACCCTGTTCCAAAACTAAAGCTAATAAATTCTGTTTCATCTAACTCTTCTTTTAACATTGCGCTTGCGAAATCTAATCGCATAAGACCTATTCCCGTTGCCCAGGAAAGCCCCATGCCAACAGAAGCTCGCAACCCGGAACTATCATCAATCTGAGAAGAGTTTTGGTCGAGACCTGATAAACTTCCTACATCGCTGAATACTGATGCTTTAAGTCCAAGCTCATTTGGCAGCCCTATTGGAAATCGTAGCTCTACAGACCCCGTGTAATACTGGTTCCCTCCAAGAACGTCTTTTGTTTTTAAGTCCCTTGGACCAATCCCCGAGGGGGCAAAACCCCTNATTTTTCTGCCACCTAAAAAGAAACGTTCGCCTATCTCAACATCTTCGCCAATACCCTTGATGTACCCTGTTTCGAGCCGAAATGATAAGACTTGATCTTCCAAGACCGGAACAAAGTATCCCGCTCGAAGCTTAGAGCGTAAATGACGAGCATCACCGCCAAATCCTGCCAAATCATTCGTGAGACTGACAGCATATCCCTTCGAGGGCTGCCGCCTATTATCCAGTTGGTCATAGGAAGTTGTATGACTCACTTGTGAGACAGTATTATTTCCCTCTTGTTCTTTAATAAAAATTGACGCCTGATCATCTATGTTTCTAATTTGCGTTCTTTCAAAGGAATATTTCAATCTTTGGCGTAAATCCGGGCCTAATGAATACCCAAGGCGTAATCCACCACCAGCTTTGCGCTCATCAAAAGAACTTTCTGTCTGACGGTCAGTGGTAGATTGAACAAGGTCGAACCCGGCGGAGACATCCCTATCTAAAAAATATGGCTCAGTGAAACCAATTTTAAACTCTTGACGAGCAGCTGACCCTTTGAAATTGAAAGTGAGGTCTTGTCCCTTGCCTAAGAGATTTCTCTCTCGTATGCCTATATTTGCAAGTGGTCCGTCCTGAGATGAGAATCCTGCCCCAAGAGATATCTCTCCTGTTGACTTCTCTTCTACCGATACTCTCAGAATTGTTTTATCTTTGGCGCTGCCCNCTAAATTATCGACTTTAACCTTCGAGAAAAAGCCGAGATTTCTGATACTTCTTCGAGCCCTTCTCAACTTGGAAACATTAAACGCATCGCCTTCNAATAAATCAAATTCTCGGCGGATGACTGCATCTAGTGTTCGGGAATTACCCTCAATATTTATCCGTTCAACATGAACGCGGGGCGTCTTCGCAATATATAAAGCTAGAACAACGGAATTCTCGTTTTCTTTTCGCTTTACTTGCCGTTTTATATCAACAAATGCAAAACCATCCACCCCAAGTTGGCCAACCAATCGATCTACCGCCTTATTAACTAACCTAGCATTATACCAACGTCCCTCTAATCCTTTATAGAGGTGTTGCAACTTTTCAATATTTATATCTTCGACGGCACTCTCTAGTGTAATTTTGCCCAGCTTATAGCGTTTACCTTCAGCTAGAGTAAAGGTAACAGCAAAATTTGAATCCCCTGGAGAAAGCTCGGCGACCGTAGAAACAACCTGAAAATCAATGAACCCATTATTAGAATAAAAGCGGCGGAGTAGNTCACCATCAAAATTTAATCTGTCTGGATCATAGGTGTCATCAGAGGTCAGAAACCTATAGAACGCATCTTCTTTTGATTGAATAACGTCCCGTAACTTAGAGCCCGAAAATCGATGGTTTCCAATAAATGAAATTTTACTTATTTTACTTAGAGCTCCTTCGTCAATTTCAAAAATTAAATCCACCCGATTTTGTTCAAGCATNACCATCTGTGNCTGAACTTTTACTCCGAATCTTCCGGTCAGACGGTAAATATCAATCAGCCTTTGAGTATCTTGCTGTACCTTTGTCCTAGTAAGAACTTGTCTTGGTTTAAGTTGTAATTCTCTTTCCAAGTCTTCAGCATCAATACGGTCGTTACCTTCAAAAATCACCCTATTTATAAGAGGGTTTTCTTCAACAATTATTGAAAGCAGTCCATCTTGCAGAGATAGTTGAACATCTGCAAACAGTCCNGTATTGAACAAATTTTTTATAATATTATTTAGCTGTGCTTCATTGACTGGTTCACCCAATTCGACCTGGCCAAAGGCAATGATGGTTTCAGGATCAATTCTTTTTGCACCCTGAACCATAATCTCAAGGATAACGGTCTCAGAGGCTCGCGCGCTTCCATATTTNTCATAAACAACTTCAAAAAAATTTATGAACAGTAACAAAAATAAAAAACAGGTGGTTTTAGTGACGAATTTCATACTTTCAACTCAATCCAATATTAGACCAAAACCCTGGCCATATATCGTTTAAGGTAACAAAGATCATTAATGCAATTACTATCCCTAATCCGGCAAACGATGCTGCTTCCTGAGCTTTCTGCCCGAGAGGCCGACCGCGAACGAACTCCAGTAAATATAAAACCAAATGACCACCATCTAGAACAGGGATAGGAAACAAATTTATCAACCCCANATTAATAGATAATACCGCCATAAAATATATTAAACTACTCGCACCAATCTCTGCTACAGCCCCGGATATTTTAGCTATGCGAATCGGTCCCCCTAACTCCTCAGTTCCTCTCGATCCAATTAAAATCTGCCCAAGATAATCTAAGGTTTGAGTTGATATGGACCAACTNTCCGCCAATGCTTCTTTAAAAGCACTAATGGGATCATATAGCTTGGTACTAGTTTGCATGCTGCTCACGCCAAGTAGCCCAACCTTAATCATAGTACCAGATGCATCACGCACCTCTGTCAACGATGGCACAACGTCTATTTCTATCTTTCTGCCATCACGCTCAATCAAGAACAGAAGATTTCTGTTCGGGTTAGGACTAACGATACGCCTTAAATCGTTAAACTTATTGATGTCAGTATTATCTACGCGAATTATCCTATCACCAACCAAAAGCCCTGCTTCTTGTGCGGCACTCCCACTAGCTATTTTATCTATTATGGGCGGGGCGTGTTTCTGTCCAATAATGGCAAAGAGAAACGTCAGTAGCACGACAGCAAACACAAAATTTGCAATTGGCCCCGCCGCGACAATAGCCGTTTTCTGCGCTAAAGACTTATGATGAAAAGAAACACGAACATCGTCTTTGGAAAAAAATTCGCTACTCACCGAGTTTGTGCTGGCTGGGTCCGAATCGCCGAACATTTTAACATATCCCCCCAGTGGGATGGCGCAAATTTTCCACCTTGTTAGAGAATTATCGGTCCAACCTATTATTTCCGGACCAAATCCGACGGAAAACACTTCAACTCGAACACCGTTTTTTCTTGCTATCAGATAGTGACCCATTTCATGAACAAATACTAATACTGTGAGAACAACTAAAAAGCTTAATATCGCCGTAATGGTCATAAGATTTTACTTCCTTGTTGCTAGATACGCATTTAACAGATTGAGAACCTAAAGGACTATGCTCCAACAATAGATTCGGTAAATTTACGAACTTCGTTATCCATAAGAATAACCTCCTCTATAGATTTGGGCGCTGCTCCTATTTTTTTTTCAAGAACCTTTTCCACTAAGGACACAATATCTGTAAAACGTATTTTCCCAGCTAAAAATCCAGCAACTGCTATTTCATTGGCGGCATTAAGAACTAGGCACGCACTACCTCCCAAATTTATACTCTCTCTCGCTAACTTTAAAGCAGGGAATTTGTCTGTATCTGGTTCATTAAATTCTAGCAAGCCAACTTTTGATAAATCTAACTGCGGCATGTTTATATTCATTCTTTTTGGCCACGATAGCGTGTAGGCTATAGGTATTTTCATATCAGGGTGGGCTAATTGAGCTAAAACCGACCCATCTAAATAGGACACTAAACTGTGAACTATCGATTGAGGATGAATTACCACATCAATTACTGACTCTTTTACGCCAAAAAGGTAATGAGCTTCAATGATCTCTAAGCCTTTATTCATCATCGTCGCTGAGTCTATTGAAATCTTGTTCCCCATATTCCAGTT
>FUFK010063657.1_pt1 | contig 27201 bp, 25 predicted proteins | sample 1021851 | NCBI WGS metagenome assembly FUFK01 (sample SAMEA51879418, study PRJEB19060) | metagenome
GGACCCACCAAATAAACATCGATAGTGAGGGCGCTTTCCGTCTCCAAATTTACAGAAAAAGGTCAATAGTGTGTGCAGAGACAGAATTACGTGGTCGAAGAGGCTGCTGCCCTCGCTTCTAGGTTAAAGCACCGGCTAATCAAAAAGAACTGGACAATTTCCACAGCAGAATCTTGCACTGGTGGAATGATATCATCACTGCTTACCGATATTTCCGGGGCTAGTGCCTGGTTCAAACAAGGTTGGATTGTGTACTCCAACGAGTCAAAAATGAGGGAACTGGGTGTAGAAAGCCCCGCCTTTGATGAGGGGGGTCATGGGGCAGTCTCTCACAAGGTAGCAGTTCAAATGGCCCGTGGGGCACGTTACAAGTCTGGATCAAACATCTCTATCGCAGTGACAGGAATCGCTGGCCCTGGCGGGTCTTCAGAGAATAAGGAAGTCGGAAGGGTTCATGTGGCAGTAATTGCCGAGGACTACTTCTTGGTCAGAAGAATGGATTTCGGAGACAATGACCGTCTCGATAACAAGCGCTCATTCGCTTCGTTCGCTCTAAGATTGGCATTGGAGGCTATCGATAGGCTAGATGATGGATCAAAGAAGGAGACCTCACTAAGTAGCGATCCCGCCGGAGTCAAAACGGAAGAAGACCCAGGAAGCCAGTCATTGNTGGGTACGGACGAGTGGGAAGGGGGGATTTCATGGGGTTCTGAGAAGAAAACTGTCTCTCAATCCCTGAAGAAGATTGATCTTGCATCACTAATCGATTGGGACGAGTAATTCATCTGGAAGAATCTCATCGATAGATACTATCAAGGGCGTTCACATATGANGNCCNTCGTATGCGCTCGCCGAGTTGGGAAGATATGCACAACCAACTTTCCTCTGCTGGGTTGATCGTTCAGACTAGTGCGGTAGAGAAACTGGAAAAACTACAGAATGTACTCCCTCTCATAGAAGCAGCTAATTCATCAGGCGTAAGGCTACTAAACGGTGCAACGGTAGATGAGTTACTGGCCATCTCTTCAACTCCAGCAGAATCCCCCGATGAAACTCCAAAATCCCTCTCTCAGTCGACTTTACCCAGGCCCGAGCAAGATACTCCTCATGGGAGGGTCCTTGCCCCCATCCTTCCTGCCCCAGACAAAACGATCCCCAGGCCCAGATTGTCTTCAGGATTCAACAGCTCAGACTTCCCACTGGAAGCAAGAGAAGTTGATTCGGACATCGAGATTCATTTCGATATAACCGGGCAATCTTCTACTGAGGGCAGAATCTCGGATATGCAATCCTGCTTCAAAAGTAGACTCGCGCAGATTAGAAGCATGATGATTTCTCACGGAGTTCTTCCTAGAAGGCCGATTAGCAACTCTGAAGCATGGAGGAATCGCCGGAGACTAACAAATAGAGAATCAGAATTCACAATCATTGGACTATCAAGTGATGTAAGGTGGACCAAGAATGGTTGGATGAGCTTCGTTTTGGAGGATGAGAGCACCCAGATTAGGTGCATGATNAAACCACCTTCCGATGCCTCTCCATTACATCCATCTCTAGACGGACTGATGGATGACGAGATAGTCGGAGTTAGTGGCAATTTCTCTTCCGGTGAGAGAGAACCCATATTGTGGGTTCAGAACATACNCAAACCCCCCTTAGGACAGCATTCCAAATCCCAAGCAGGGGAGGAGTCGGCCGTCTCCGCAGCATTCCTGTCCGACGTACATCTGGGAAGCAAGACCTTCCTCGCACCTCAATGGGAGAAGATGGTTCAATGGTTCAAGAACGACCCTCTGGCTAAGACCGTCAAATACTTCGTTCTCACAGGTGATGGAGTAGATGGTGTAGGNATTTATCCCGGTCAGGAGAGGCATCTAGCCATCACCGACTTATTCAATCAATACGGGGAGCTGGCGAGGATGTTAGAAGATATACCCGATTGGGTCGATGTAGTGATGCTCCCCGGAAATCATGACGCNGTCCGACCAGCAGAGCCCCAACCAGCCCTAGANCCGGAGGTACAACAGGACTATTCGAATACAACATTTGTNGGAAATCCCTGCGACTTCAGCCTTCATGGCGTCAGGATACTTTCCTACCACGGAAAGAGCATTGACGATTTCGTAGCAACGCTTCGGTCAGTCACCTATTCCAAACCAGAGATGGCCATGCGCGCCATGCTTGAGAGGAGGCACCTCGCCCCCTCTTGGGGCGGCAAAACGCCCCTTTCTCCTGAGCCAGAGGATAGGATGGTTATTCCAGTAGTTCCAGATATTTTCGTGACCGGGCACGTGCATGGGCATTTTGTCGGGGATCACAAAGGCACACTCATGGTGCATAGCTCCACATGGCAGGATCAGACAGATTTCCAGAGAATGTTGGGATTCCAGCCGAAGCCATGTATTCTGACTGTGGTTAANCTACATACTTTCGCGACGGAATCAATCGATTTCGCCTAGCTAAGGTATTTCCTCACCAGGGAAAATTAAGGGCCATATCAGGCTCAGGTTTTTCTCTTCAACTACAGGGACATCAGCTTCCATGAAAGCCTCCAGTGCCCTCTTTCTTCTTGGATTGAATCCTATGAATTTGGACCCCTCGATCCTCATTGACAAGTCTGTGCTGGAATCCCCCACAGAGACGATTTGAGATGGCTCGAATCCGTTTATTCTTGCTAATTTTTCGACCATAATCCCCTTATCGTGAGTTAGAACCCTTGTTGGGAGGCCACCCAAAAGCCACCCTTCATCATCCCATTCGAAACCATTTGCAACCCAGTCGTCAACCTTCAGCATGTTTGCGATAGCACCTACGAAGATGTCCACTCCAGAGGAAACAATTGCCACAAAAACCCCTCTTTTCTTCAGGTTTTCGACAACCTTTCTGGCACCCTCAATAAGCCCTACACCGCTGTAGCAACGCATGATGTCATCCCTATGGATATCTGGACGAACCTCCCTCCATAGTTTGATATCGTGAGCAACAAATTCCTCCTCCGAGATTTTACCATCCAAGAACATCTCCAGAGCCTCCTGGTGTTCTCCACCATCATCTTTCCCAGTTCCGAAGCTTCTGTGAATCATCTGCCAAGAGGAGCCATTGTCAGATAACACCCCGTCACAATCGAAAACTACCGCTTTGATCACTGGTCTGCTCCTATCCGAAGACGGCTAATAATTGGGTAGGTGAGTTGATTTGCTCGGAACACTTCCCCGTAATGTGGAAGATACCCAGGACTATGGCAGAGCAATCAAGGTAACTATGCTCATGTTCGGGCCATTGGCGGAGAAGATGGGGACTAGAGAGATAGAAGTCAATATGCCAGATGGGACAACCCTGTTCCAATTGGCAGAACGATTTGAATTAGAGGGAATGTTGGATTCCGGAATGAGAGTGGCAATTGATGGGATTGTCGAGTCGAACACATCCCGGGAACTCCATGACTCNGCTGAAGTTGCCTTCCTGCCTCCAGTTTCAGGCGGTTGAAGGGCAACGATGCCAAAACATTTGAACAAAGGCCTTCACACCAAGTCCTGTTAGCATGGCAATAGGATCTACAGAAATCGTCATCCTGGTAGTTTTCGGGATACTAATTTTCGGGGCAAACAAGATACCGCAATTGGCTAGAGGCGTCGGAAGGGCCAAGGGCGAATTCCAGATGGGGATGAAGGAAGCGTCCGAGATGGCAGCCATAGGGGACATGGATNGAGGGGGNATGACCGAAGACATCGCCTCCGAGCAAGAGTGACTAAATCTTACTGAACCTTAATTCTGATCCGCAGTCCTCGCACTCTCCAGGACTCTCTCTGGCGAACCTCGTTCTCCCCCTACCAGAAGTCACTCTTCCACATCCTCCGCATTTCAGCTCCCAACTCCAGGTCTCTGAGATTCCAACCGTCTCCACTGGAGACCACTTTATGCCAGCCGAGCTGCATACATTCTGTATCCTGTAATCATCAGTGTACAAGTGCCCTTTGATATCGATAACTAGGGCGAGAAGCAACAGGTCAGTTTCTGAGAGGCCGTCCAAGTCACCTGTTTCGAGGCAAATCTTNGTTGCCTGATTTATGGATTCTATCGTTGGGCTCTTCCATATGAGATTCGCAGCTTCAAGAAACAACATCCGTTCGGGAGAAACCCTACTGACCTCCAACCTCTGATTTTCTACGACATATCCCCGATCAAGTAACTCGATTGGCCAATTAATCAGGGCGGCTGTGTCCAGAACATTCGGCGCACCCATGGTTACGCGTGGTGACTCCTCAATTTGAGTTGTATTATCCCATTTTGTCTTTAGTGTAAAGTAATGGTTATGGAGAAGCCCTGTGGCGTACTAATGTGCTCGAACATATAACGTCGTCTGTGATTGATTGGGGGAGTAATTTTGGATTGGTTGGGCTTGCTTTGGTTTCCTTCACAGAATCCATAATCCAACCAGTTCCTCCTGATTTACTAGTCATACCAATGTCTCTAGAGGCGGCCAGTACACTAGAACTCCTCGCGATATTCCTTGTCGCCACCATTTCCAGTGTTCTAGGCTCATTGGGAGGATATGGAATTGGACTTTATGCAGGAAGACCGATTATTGGCAGATTTGCCAGACCTTCATTATCCAGGAGATTGGATGAGATATTGGTAAGATACGGGGATGCGGGTGTGTTCGTCGCGGCTGTATCCCCAATCCCTTACAAACTCCTTGCGTGGACTGCAGGTGCAGGAAGGATGGATATCAGACCATTCGTATTGGCTGGAATATTTGGAAGAAGTGTACGGTTCGGCCTACAGGTTCTACTCATCGGTGTGTGGGGGGATGAATTCATGAGTCACCTGGATAACCCAATCTTCTGGATACTAGTCTGCGTATTTTCATTTGCAGCATTCATTCCTTTAAACAAATGGTGGAGGGGTCTGGACAATAAATTGGTCGCCAACCTGCAACAGAACTGATTATGAGAAAGTAGCAACTCGGAGAATATGCCGCTCCTGTGGTGTAGTACGGTCCATCATTCCGGGTTTTCATCCCGGCGACCCGGGTTCAAATCCCGGCAGGAGCACCAAGACAGACTCTAAAATGGCCCATTTGCCCATACACGAATTCAAAACTCATAACCTTCTGCGAAGTTNAGTTGATGACATGGGAATGGATGTAGGATTGATCAGGAAGGATTTCCCGATTCTTGATAGGAAACTGCCAAATGGCAAGCAGTTAGTCTATTTCGACAATGCAGCGACGTCTCAGAAACCCCAATGCGTAATAGACGCGATGTCTGAGTACTACTCGGAATACAACTCGAATGCCCATAGAGCCAATCATACCCTGGCTGATGAGGCAACTACCGCTCTCGAGGGGGCTAGGAAGTCTATTTCCTCCTTTTTTGGGACCTCTCCCGAACAGATGGTCTACACAAGCGGAGCCACCGAGGCCATCAATCTGGTCTCGTATGCATGGGCCAGAGAGAACCTCTCCTCCGGAGATGTGATAGTTCTCACTGAAATGGAGCATCATGCTGACATAGTCCCTTGGCAGCAACTATCCAAGGAGANAGGTGTTGAAGTTCGTTACGTCCCAATCGACACAGACTCTTTCACTCTTGACATGGATGCATTTGAGGTAGCTGTCTCCGGAGCATCGCTCGTCTGCGTGGTGCATACCAGCAATGTTCTAGGAATCAGGAACCCCATAGAGAGGATCGTGGAACTTTCCCATTCTCAAGGTGCTAGAGTTCTGCTGGACTGTGCACAGGGAGCTCCTCATGAGAGAATTAATTTCGATCAATCCGGGGTGGACTTCGTTGCGGTATCTGCACATAAAATGGGGGGGCCAACTGGAATAGGGTGCCTTTTGGTGAAGCGAGACGCAATGGAACAGATGGCCCCATTCATGACTGGGGGCTCAATGATTAAGACGGTCAGTGTGGAAGGATCTACCTTCCAAGAGGGACACGCAATGCTGGAAACTGGAACCCCCAGGATCGCTGAAGCAATAGGCTGGGGGGCTGCTGTCGAATGGCTGGACAGACATGACATGAAAGAGATACATTCGCACATAAACAGAATCGCATCTTGGACTGCTGAGCAAATATCCGAGATAGATGGCATAACCGTCTACGGAGACCCAACCAGAGGGGACAGTAGCGGCGCCGTCTCTTTCCTCCACGAATCAATACAGTCACAAGATCTTGCCCTGCTGTTGGACGAGGGGGGATTCGCAGTTAGGACTGGCCATCACTGTGCGCAGCCCCTAATGGACGCTTTGGGGGTCCCATCTACCAACAGGGCCTCTTTCTGGCTTTACAACACCATGGACGAGGCAGAAGCGTTCGTCGAGCATCTGAGATATGTCGTCGATAGGTTTTCGGACAAGTGATGAGCAATTTCAAGTCGAATGGTCCCGAGGCGATGTCGTGGATGAAGGGAGGAGATGGCCAGAGCAGTTGGACTCCATTGTCGAGGAGTTCTCATCCTGCTTCGACTCCATGGAGAGGTACGAGCTTCTTTTCCAATACGCAAAGAGGAACCCATCTCCTTTGCCCGTCGAAGAGTGGGATGATGGAAACCAGGTACATGGTTGCCAATCACGTGCACATGTCTCTTGCGACCTTGACAACGAGGGCCAATTCGTCCTGAGGGGTGGGGCCGATGCACAGATTGTGCAAGGTCTGATTGCGGTAACTGCGATTGCTGTGAACGGAATGAGTCCTTCCTATGTTGCGGCAATGTCCCCGGAATTCGCAGATTCGATGGGCGTAAGGTCATCCCTAACACCAAGCAGAGCAAACGGTTTTCTGAATATGTTCAAGAGGGTCCAAGAAGAGGCTTCTTTGCTATCGAGGAGGACTTAGGTTGGTCTCAGAATCAGAAGTGATGGAATCTCTGTCCATTGTCGAGGATCCCGAACTAAATCTGAAAGTTACCGATTTGGGACTGATTTACTCCGTGGAAATCAGCTCAAACCATGTAGAGGTCGAGATGACCCTTACTAGTCCGGGTTGCCCCGTCGCTCCAGAGTTGATGGCGGCTGTGCATAGGGCAGCTTTGGCTACAGAGGGAATCGAAAGCGCTCACGTGAACCTGACTTTCTCCCCTCCATGGGACCCTAAAATCCACTCTTCCGAGGACGCGAAGTTCGAGATGGGAATTTTCGACTAAACCAGTTGCATCTCTGTGGCCCTGAGCGTATTTTCCATCAACATGGCTATTGTCATCGGCCCTACTCCTCCCGGGACGGGGGTGATCCAACCTGCAACCTCCGAAACTTTGGGAGAAACATCCCCTGCCAACCCGCCTTCTACACGAGAAATACCAACGTCAACGACGAAAGCGCCCTGCTTCACCCATTCCTTCCTAACCATATGGGGTCTTCCAACTGCAGCGATAAGTATGTCTGCTTGATTGCATATTGAGGAAATGCCCTCGGTCTTGGAGTGAACTATGGTGACCGAAGCATCACAACCGGGCTGTGCCAGCATTAGTGCCATGGGCATCCCAACTATCCTTGAGCGACCCAGAACAACAGCATTAGCTCCTCGAGTTCTCACTCCGCTAGACTCTAGCATCCTCATTACTCCAGACGGAGTACAGGGCATTAGTCCGCCAACTCGGCCCTGTACCAGTTTTCCAAGATTGACAGGATGGAATCCGTCTACATCTTTTTGCGGAAGTATGGACGATGCAATTGCCAGTTCGTCAACTCCATCCGGCGCAGGACTTTGAACTAGTATTCCATGAATATCTGGATCAGAGTTAAGAGAGCTAACTACTTCTTTGATTTCTTCTAGGTTCGAACTCCCCGGCATGTCGATCCGAGTGCTAATTATTCCACACCTCTCACACGCTCGTTCTTTGTTCTTTACATACACATGGCTAGCAGGGTCGTCTCCTGCTATCACCACAGCAAGGTGAGGAACGACTCCTAGCTCCCTTCAGAGAAGAAACTCTCTCCGATAACTCTTCTTGGATTTTTATCCCAAGAGCCTTGCCATCAACAATCCGTGCGCTCACGTTAACTCGAACGTAGCTTGGCATTTGACAATTGGCTCATATCGGAGTCCAGAATCCCAAAGCTCTAGCTACGCACCAACCTGACCAACCTTCGAAGATAGCAAATGACCCTCCTCCAATCAGAGAGGCAGGGACCAGCCACGTTGCGCCTATGTCAATTCCCTGAATGTATAGGAAAGAAGCTGCGACAATTCCGACTAGAACTCCGAGCGATCCCGATATCAAGCGGAGGAATTTCCCTCTAGAGCCTATGTTACACTCCAACTTCACGGAGTTTTATTCTGTTGTTGTTACATATAAAATACTGTTTTTCAGAATGTATAGTAGAGTCTCTCCCCTCTATCTTTGGAGCCCCAGGAGGGATTCGAACCCCCGGCCGTCTGATTACAAATCAGATGCTCTACCAGGCTGAGCTACTGAGGCTTGCGCTGCGCTGAGACATCTCCCACTTGAACCCTCCACTTTAGGAGATGTGGCAAGTTCTCATATCTCGTCATTCTGTCGACCACCCATGGTCTCGAAACCCCGAGTCTCGAATCGCCAATTGAATACCATCATTTCTGCCTGGCTGTGCATCGCTATCGGCTCCGGGCTCATCCTAAGTGACGGCTCTACGTTCTCCATCGGACTTTCAGCCCCCCTTTCCATCGGGGGGGTGATACTACTGATTGTGGGAATAGCCATGGGAAATGATGCCGAGAAATCTCCCCTGCACGAAGAGTGGGAACCCTCTGCCATGGAGTTGCGCGACGCAGGTAGACCCATGTTCAGAATTGACACTACCTTGGACAAGCCAATTAGAACATCGATACTATGTGGCAGATGTGCTGAGATAACTTGGATAGAGGGCAGGAAGCCCAAGACCTTCACNTGCCCNTNTTGCGGGGTCGATCTGTGGAAGTCNGAGGAAGAGTGAGCTAGGGAAGCCAATTCTCGGCAACCGTCAAGTGTTGATGACTTCTCGAATGAACGGAGACGTAGATATGGATCTCGGAAACAATGAGCGTAGGATGCTACGGGCGATGCTATCCGACTCTGCAAGGGAGTGGACTTTGGAACAACTTCTCTCAGAAACTGGCTGGGAAGACCAGGTCCACGTTGCCGGAGCAGGGAAGAAACTCGAAGAGGAGGGGTTGCTTGTATTGAGTGAGTTCTCCTCTAGGATGGTTTCTCTGGGTGATGAAGGCCAAAGAGCCTCTGAGAATGGCCTTCTGGAATCAAGACTATGGGACTGGATGTCAGAGTTAGACGTAGAAAAAAGGACCATGAAGTCTCTGATGTCATCGGATTTCGAAAGAGCGGAAACTGGACCGGGGATAGGGATTCTGAAGGGTCTTGGTATCGAGATAGAATCAGGCACTTTCGTCATATCAGACGACTCTAAGGTATCAGAAGAGATTGATAGAAGGTCCGAATTCATACTGTCTCTTTCAGATGGCGCAGTTGAGTCCTCTGACCTGGATTCAGAGATGCTATCTCACTTCTCATCTAGAAGTAGATTGCTAGATTTCGAGGACCTAACAATCAGAACTTGGAAACTCACTAAATCTGGCTCTTTACTAGACCCCTCCTCGCTGGAGGAGACCAAACTGATAGGCGAGGTGACGCCAGAGATGCTGCAGACCGAGTCATGGATAGGGGCGCAATTCAAGCCGTTCGACGTAGAGGCACCTGCTCCCATGCCAGCAGGGGGAAGGAGGCACCCAATGCAGTCGCTCATCGAGCGGATTCGTTCGGTCTTCCTCGAGATGGGCTTCTCAGAGATAGAAGGCGACTACGTTCAATCAGCCGGCTGGAACATGGATTCGTTATTCATCCCCCAGTCTCACCCCGCAAGAACCATGCAAGACACATTCTATCTAAATCAGCCTAGAAAGGTGGAAGTCGACGAGGAATACCTCGATCTATGGTCAAGGGTGCATGAGCACGGCCATGATACGGGTAGCAAGGGATGGGGGGGTTCCTTCGACAAAGAGGAGTCCCAGAGGGCCCTGCTAAGGACTCACACCACGGTCAACACCGTCAGGCATATCGCTGACAACCCCCACACTCCGTCCCGAGTCTTCGGAATCGGGAGGGTGTTCAGGCAGGAGACCATAGACAGAACTCATATGCCGGAGTTCCACCAAATAGAGGGAATAATCCACGAGCCCGATGCCAGCCTACCAATGCTAATTTCGACCTTGAAGACCTTCTACTCAAAGATGGGATATCCAGATGTCAGAGTCAGACCTGCGTACTTCCCTTACACTGAACCAAGCGCAGAGGTCGACATACTCTGGAAGGGAGAGTGGCTCGAGCTCGGAGGGTCCGGAATCTTCAGGCCGGAAGTCACAGAACCATTGGGTACCGAGTGGCCGGTATGCGCCTGGGGGATGGGCCTCGAGAGACTGGCGATGCTGGTCCTTGGTCTGGACGATATTAGGCAGCTGTATCAGCCAGACCTAGAGAGGCTGAGGAAGATGCCTCTGCTCTGACAAAGATACTGAATCACTCTTCTGCTAGTGCCTTGACATCCTGCAGGAAATCCCTGACATCCCAGTGGATGCCAGAGTATGCAACCCTCTTCCTCTGCTCCTTGTCAATGATGAAAGTGACAGTCGAGTGCCCAATCTCGTATTCTCCCAGACTCTCTTCATGCGGGTCTGTGAGATTTCCATCATTCACTTCGGTGGTTCCTTCTGGGACACAAGACATCCAGTCTTCGGAACCCCTGTCCCATCCGTCATCGCACATGCAATGTGCGCTTGCTCCCGTCCCCATGACCCATCCCCTGCCATCGCAATCAACACCTGGAGGCATCATGCTCAAATTTGCATTACTCGCTATCCATGCCAAGTGCGTATCGAATCCAATGTCTATTTCAGAGATGCTAGCATCAGTGGGTTTCCATGTTTCGTCTGAGTCATTCCAAACATGGAGTAGCCACTCCCACGAGCCATCCGCAGTCCAATTCCCAATCGTCCCATTGCTCATGTCGTAGTCCATTTCGGCATTCACTGATAGCGCGTATTCAGCGAGTTCTCCACCATTGCCGTAGCAGGATACGTTGAATGCGTCTATACATGGGTTGTCAGTCACTACCGTGGAGTTGTCAGGCCCCATAACTGCGAATCTCAGCATCGCCTCTTCCGGCGGAAGGCTGTTCGCAATGTGATCGGCATCCACCACGACTTTCCATTCGTCCCACACTGTTTGCATAACAGATCCCCTGTCGTGGGTAAGGTGGTTCCAATCGTATTCTCTCGCAGCGGTCCACTCCAAGAGCCTCTGAGTGGTATCCCTAGCAGGATCAATGGTTATTGAGATGAACTCAACGGATTCCGATTCGCTTCCCAGGTTCTGTCTTACGTAGTCGATGTTAGAGGATATGATCAGACAAACATCTGGACAGGCAGTGTAGATGAAGGCAACAACTACTACCTTTCCATCAAAATCGGATAGAGAAACATCCTCCCCAAACTGGTTTTTCAGAGTAAAGTCCGGCGCATCGGGCGGATTCCTGTATTCCGTCCCCAGTATCTCCGTCCCCTCAGGGCCAATGCAACCTGCAAGTAGGAAGGAGAGGGCCAAAATTACCGCTCTGACTCCCACAGACATAGTTCCGTTTCCTAGTAAGGGATTATTTCATTCTTCTTCTACTAGGCTCAGTATGTCTTCTAGAACGAGCTCAGGGTTCCAGTCCGTGTCTCCCCACCATACCCTTTGTCTCATTTGCTTGTCAACTATGATGGTGCCTGTTGTGTGATCCACCCAGTAGTCAAGTGGGTGGTGGTTAGTCACCACGTCACCCTGTGGCTGCTGGGTCTCCTTTCCACACCCGTTGTTATCGACTTCTTCACCTTCTGGTGTGTCGGGGCAACTATCGAATCCATCCGCGACTCCGTCGTTGTCCACATCTGTATCATACGTTGTTAGGCCCACGTCGAAGTTCATCCAAACAGGCTCCAAGTCCTCGACTGCACCCGTCAGATGCGGCCATCCGAGCTCCCTAGTGGAGGCATAATTGTTCAGAACACTTGCATTGTCCGTCCACGGGTCGACTGTAACAGTCAGGATCTGAACAGATGAGCCATGCAGGTCGCCGAGCTCCTGCTCGACGAATGCCAGATTTGCACTGACCACCGGGCAGATGTCCGGGCATCTAGTGAATAGGAAGGCCACCACAACCACCTTCCCTTCGAAATCAGACATAGAGACAGTATCACCATTTTCATCAACTAGAACGAAATCATCCACTGAAATGGGCGGGGATATATCCTCCCCGTAGAATTCATCAACCTCGCCAGAGAGGCATCCGGAAGAGGAAATTATCAACAACGCGAGGAAAAAAGAGAACATCCTGGCCATCTTCATTCATCCACTCCTTTGCCTATTTANTACGACTAAGAAAACCAAAATAAGCATGACTGACATAGCCAGAAGGCTATCACTTGTCCCATTTGAATCATCATCCACAGAATTCTCCGAGTTGAATGAGTACCCATTCGGGGGGCCTGCCTCCTCGTGGTTATCCTGAATCACAGTTAGGTTTAGCGTTTTCCAGATGGTCCCATTATCGAATACGTCGAGGTAGTAATTTCCCGCTGGCCATCTGTCCCAGTCAAGTATGAACGAGCACTCATCCCTCATGGACGAGGAGTTACTAGGCTCCGTCTCGCACCTCTGGTCGTATTCGCCATCCCCATCCAGGTCCACTCTGATCGTCCTATTGGCGTCAGCCACGTTGTAGAACGTGACGGAGTCATTCTGCATCACTTCGGCTACTCCTGGCTGAATGCTAGACCCCCTCATGATAATCGAGAAGTCATTTGCTCCGTGTGCAGAAACCATTGGAATCACCAAGGAGGACAATAGAAGTGCTACTACTAGTACCCTACTCATTTCAATCATCATCTTCAATGGTCCAAAGCGCAGGATAGTTGTATCTCGGGTCGAAGTCCTCATCGAACTGGACCACGTAGATCCCACTGACCATCTCGGAGATGAATAGGAATCCACGCGGGTCGTATTGCAGCCCCCAATCGAATGGAATCATGCAAGAGGCCCAGCAGTCNGCCNTGTCATACCCCAATGTGGCGGTGGGGTCTTCTATCCAGTATGGCCCAGACGGCAAGTAATATCCGATTGTGTGAGTGGGGGCTAGTTCCTCTATCGCCTGGAAACCCCTGTCTGGCTCGGCCACTCCGTTNTCCCATACCAGCTCCTCCCATATTCTTCCGTGATCAGTGACCCAGTTCCCTGCATGGTAGTGGGTCCAGTAGACATGACCATTTACGCCAGTATCTCCATTATGGGGGCTGTAGATATATCCCCCAGGGATGTAGTGCTGCGGGTGCTTAGATCCATTTGCCAACGTCCCCTCGCCCGGTAGTCTCCATTTGGAGACAAGGAAAGGTTTGGTTGGGTCAGTCGTGTCTATAGTCCAGAGGAAGCCAGTGTGCCCGGCATTGCTGCCATACTCCGGTGCGATGATGGTGTAGTGGCGCCAGTTCACTCCGTAAGTCGCATCACTGGGGCCCGAGCCACATTCCGATGGCCACTCTGCCTGAGGTACGTACTCGCTAATCCCATTGCACACTAGGTGGTCGTAGGGAACCGCGTAGTGGATGTTGTCATTCCCTTGCTCCGCGTCTAGCCATTCCTCAGGAGTCATGTTGGCATGTCCGCCTCCGTCTGGACCGTACCAACCATCGTCAGCCGTGGGGCAACCCAGCCACCTCCCTACCTCGGGAGGCCAAGAGATTCCGAGGGGGTCTGCTAGGATTGGTGGTTCGCTGACATCTACGATTCTTAGGCCAGCACCCCAGTAAGAAGCTACTAGAAGACGCTGTCCTGTAATTGGATGTACGAAATACACGTGATCGTGGTTGAATATCGAACCGCCGCATGTGGTGTCTGGCTCAGGGGTATAACCCCCCCATCTGAGGATCTCCCTGCTGGAGTTCTGCTGCTCGTCGTTCTGGTTAGGTAACCAGGACTCGAATCCTCTAGGGACGTAGAATATCTGCGTACCCTTGTAGAATGTTCCCGAACCCCCCTCCACCATCTCCGGATAAGGGTCCGCTCCGAATAGGAAGAGGCTGCACTCCTCCCTGAAGTCCACCGCTCCGTCCCAATCGCAGTACACTGCTAGGTCCTGATTGTGGAAACCTGCTGGGGGGTTGTTCCACTCTGCGACCTTCACTGGGCTTGTTTTATCGCCCACGTAAATTACGTCCAATCTGTTCATGCCGCTGTTTGCATCATCATCGTTGGGTATCGGGTCCAACTCGCTGTTGGTCAATTCGTGATTCACCAGCACCCAGTTATTGTCCTTGGTCACCTTGATGTCGATCATCCTCGCAATCTCAGCATAATAGGTTGAGAGCAGCCTGATGTTATTCGGCTCGCTGATATCTAGGATCTCGAATTGGTTGTAACTAGAAACGTAGGCGAAGCAGCCACCGCTGCCATCCCCATGGATCTTGCAGTCCTCATCGAAGTTGCCTTCAATCGCGATTTCCGAGTTGTCTCCGGGAGTCGGAGCAACGTTCTTCCACTCGTCGAAGCAAGGCCTTCCTGCAGTGTTGTCCAACTCTGGAGGGGGATAGACCTCGCCGTCGCAATTCAGGTTGTGATAGTCGATTAGCTTGGCATTTGAGGTGGATAACCTGTGTGCCAGCAGATCGCTGTGGGAGTGGTTAGCATCCTCTATCTCGGTAACGGGATCTACCCAACCCTCGCCTCCGATTTCGTTACTTCCCTCGCTCTCAGAAGATAAACAACCAGAGACCGGGGCCAGCATTACTATGGAAACCGCTAACCATACTCTAGTGCGCATACAACCACGCGGGGATGCCTATTTTATGAAATTGCACCCAATTAGTACAGCCGCTTCATAACGAGGCAGGGTTTCCATAAGGCGCGTCAATATCGAGTTGTACAATGTACAAACCGGTGGTGATGCACGACAAGTACGTGTAGCCCTTGTAGTGCTCAGCCGCCCAGATGAATGGCGTCCATCCGAAGTCGTAGTAAGAACTGTCGAGAGGAGCACCATTGGCTCCATGTGGGAGGTGGTAACCGACTGTCGATTCCATGTGTGCCTCCGTCTTATTGCCGTTCTCAAGTCCTGCCACCATTAGGGACTCCATGTCGATGACCCACAGTCCTGAGTGGTAGTTGCCCATGTATATCCTACCGTCCCAAGCGCCACCGTGGCTATTGTCCGGAAAACCCGGGAGACCCGTCTGGAAGATCTCATGGTCTGCATTATGCGGACTGAATAGCAGCCACTCTTCCCCTCCTGGGATGAAGTGGCGATCCGCGAATGGGGTCTCCCAACCGTGGATTAGTTGGGGCAGAAATCTCACATTTCCGTTGACGACTTCGTAGGGAGTAGTGTCCAGCAGGTAGGCCATTCCCGTNCCCACTGNGGTCTCAAGAACCTCGGTTGCTATTATTGTCATGTGAATCTTGCCAGAAGGGTATCCAAGATGGGTGGCATCTACCATTTCGTCAATTGGCTCGGCATAATGGATGTATGAGGCCCTCCCACCATTCTCATTCCCAGTTGTCCCGCTGTCTGGCTGTCCATCGCCATCGAAGTCCTCGAAGTCCATCCATAGCCCTACTTCCGGAGCCCTCCAGTTACAACCCAATTGGGTCCCGAAGGAACCACGACAGGCAGCTGCTATGGCTAGGTACTCCACCATGTCCTTGCCCGGATGCGGGACATCGGATACATCGAAAATCCTCAGGCCGGCTTCCCAGTATGCCCCATAGACGTATGTTCTGCCGTATCGAGGATCGTTGGAATCATCTCCAGGCCATGTTTGGACTGTCATGTCATGTATGTAGATCCACCCTCCTCTGGTGGTTTCCCAACTCACCTCTGCCTCTCCCACTTTCACAATCCGTGGTAGATCGCCATATCCTGCGAAGTTCAGATGCGCAACCGTGATCCCTCCGCAGGCATCTCCCTGTCCTATGTCACAGGACTCGTAGTCGGGGTTGGCTACGAAGATGTACCACTCGTTGTCGATCATGTGAGTGTACAGGTTGTGAGGGCCGCTTGGGTGATCTGCATCGTACCAGGCATCGACAAATGTGGGTTCGTATTTGTCGGTCACGTCTACCAGAGTTACCGTAACCTGAGCAGGATCCCCCCACTCTCCCACATTGGGATCCGCAGCCCCCGGGTCAACCAGTTGATTCTGAACAATAACATACTCTCTGTTATTGTATACTAGGTACTTGACATCGAGAACCTGCGTATTGGGGTCTACGTAGACTCCGGTCACAGTAGTATTGGTTGGGTCCGTTACATCCACGATGTGCATCTCGCTCCATCCTGCGATGTATGCATACCTTCTCCCATCCGGAGAGTCTGAAACTTGGACCTCAGCATTGCCAGGGGCAGTCAGAGGGTTGAATGAAACCGGTTGGATGTTTTCCGTGTAGAGGATGTGTTGACTGGCGTTCCTGTGATCATGCCCCTCGTCCTGCAGCAGCGGGTCTACCATTGATTCCGAATCATTCGAAACACCGACTTCGCTATCTCGCAACAACAGGAATGCCGACGCTCCTGCCACCACTATGCAGGCAGCCAATGCCAAGGCCGTAGCTGCCCTCTTCCCATCCATGCCCCTCCCATGAGGTCAGTCATGTTCAAGCCATCGCATACTATCCGGGGCATATGAGAATACCTGCACTGGCATTCGCTTCTTTCTTACTAACCTCTTTTCTTTCGCCGGTGGTCTCCGCTCACGAGCCGAAGGAGTACACCATTCTACTGACTCAGGAGGGAACGACCCCTCAGACCATTCCGGATGACGTGCTAGTCCAGACCGACTTTCTGTTCTTCATGAATGTAGACGAGAGGGAGGGTGTGAGTCATAGAATCCAGTTCGACGCTGATGGTGACGGTCTGTTCAATGGTTCAGATGACTTCTCCACGAACTGGCTAAGTGACTCCTGTGATTTGGATGAAAATGGCAGCAAGGTGGACGAGTCATGCATGGTAACAGAGGCCATATTGCTAGGACCTGAGAACGGCCTCCTGCCAGGGACAATCCAACTCCAACATCAAATAATGAGTAACTCTTCTATCTCAGAAGAGAACTTTTCCGTAACTTTCAGAGAAGACGTGCACAACCAGCTAAATCCACAAGTAGTAATGCCCCAGATGCCTCAAGAGGATACTGTAGATGGGAATAGGGACGTATTACTGGTAATTCTATTCACATCTCTGATGGGGATTCTGGCATTATCTCCTAGCCTGATTACTCGTGATTAGGATTTCATCCCAACGGTTTGACTCAATAATGAGGGACCTCTCCGATTGCTTCAGGGCGCTTAGATCAGCCTGGAAGATCGTCTGGTTTGCAACCAGAAGGCCGGGGGTTCAAATCCCCCAGCGTCCACCAAATCCATCGGCTGTGAAAGGACTCGTTTTGGAAACCCTCGTAAGGGACTAAATATTATCCATGTGTATATCATCGGATGCACATGAACAAGTGGGACTCGCTGGATTTGAATGCAGAGGACTTGCCAAGGCTAGATTATCTCACACTGGAGTCGTTAGAACCGGAAATGAAGGAAATTTTCACCTCCATAACAGACTCCGAGAGAGGTGTTGGAACTCTATCAAATGGGGGGTTGCCCGGTCCCTTCAACGGCTGGATGTACACAGACCCCGATATGGCAAGGGCACTGGAGGGTATAGGAATGGCCGTTAGATCGAATACCACCAATGTCCCGAATACCATGAAGGAAGTCGCAATTTGCGCTATTGGGGCCCATTTCAGAAGCAACGTGGAGTTTTGGGCACATAGCAGGATAGCTCTGGCGGCGGGAGTGAGGAAGGAGGTTCTGGACTCCATCTACAACTCGGAGGAACCTCTTTTTCTGGACACAGGAGAGGAACCTCTCCAGAGGGCTTCATACGATATGGCAGTGGAGTATCTGCAGACCTACAGGGTTTCCGACAAAACCTATCAGAACGTTCTCGACTTATTGGGATCTGAGAAGGCCATGATTGAGCTTATCCTCGTGATGGGCCACTACATTGGTCTCGCAACCCAGCTGAACATCCTTAGGGTACCAAACCCAGGGAACCGACAATACTTCGAAAACTGAAAGGCAAGATTATCGTGAAGGAAGTCGCTAGGTTACAAAGCTCGTCCCTATCTCTAGGCGATGTCAAAATGTTCCCAATTCCTGAAAACCCAGACAGGCTAACAGCATTGGTCCTTAGGACCAATACGGGAGTCTACGGATGGCTGAACGCCTGTCCACATGATGGGAGGATGCTGTGCCAAGACCCTACTTATCTCCTCAAAAGAAAAACCGGCCTCATACAGTGCATGCATCACCAGGCAACATTCGACCCAGAGTCAGGCATTTGCGATGACGGACCCTGTTTAGGGGAAAAACTACGAGAGGTCAAAATCATAGAAAAAGACGGTCAGATTGTGGTACTGCTGTAGTGTCAAAAGTAAACTCGCCGGCAATTCTAAATCAGTCCCCCAATATGGACTGGCGTGGCACAAGAGTCCGGAGGGTCCACACCCACCGCTGCAGACATCATTCAATTTGTGGATAGGGACCTGGATTTATTCGAGGCTATAAACGACGGAACAGAGAGTCACCTTGAAGGATCAGAGTCCCTTCCTCCAGTTGAGCCCCTGACTAAGGCATGGGATGTCGCGTATGTCAGATTCTCAGTACCAGATCTCGACCTCTATGAAAGATGGGTGGAAGACTTTGGTCTGAAGATTGTCCATAGAGACGAGGACTCAATCTACTCCCGAGGCATCGGTGGAGATGGGTTCTGTCACGTAGCACACAAGGGACCAGCCAAATTCCTCGGATTCGCGATGATGATGAGCAAGGAGGAAGACCTCCATATCTTGTCAGAAAATATAGCGGGCTGCACCGAGGTACACGACATTCCTGGAATAGAGGGAGAAATAAGCGGAGGAAAGCGAGTCTCATTCATAGACCCAGTCTGTAACCTCCTGATAGAGGCCGTACACGGCAGGGAGATTGACCCCCTGCCTCCTTCTAGGGAGAGAATCGAATACAACTACGGAGACAAGATACACTACAAGAGGCCGGCGAACAAGCTCCAAGACACCTCGGGCAATAGGGAAGTGGACGGCAGCAATACAGTACACCCCGGCCCTCCCGATGTGCTGAAGATTGGTCACGTCGTGCTAACGATACCGGTTGGCCCTCACCATCAGATGATGTCGTTCATGATGGAGACCTTCGGACTCCTACCTTCTGACAGCGTATACTTTGAATCCCCCAAATCAGCGGAAGGACATTCCATCAACCCTCAGATGTTCGACAGCTTGCAAAAGGCGGGCCCCTCTCCACTTTACCATGGTACATTCGCGGAGGGAGAGGCAACGTTTGCTTGCTTTTTCAGATGTGACAGGGGCGAGGTACCTACCGACCACCACACATTCTTCATTCTGTCTCTTATGGACCAAAGGCAGGCCCCCGAGGGCCAAGGGATAAATCCTCAACTTAGCCATGCCTCTTTCGAGGTCTCCAACCTGGATGACGTTTGGAGGGGCCATATGCAACTTAAGACAAAGGCGGAATACCTGGATGAAAGATATGAGATAGCATGGGGCGTGGGAAGGCACGTCTTAGGCTCGCATATCTACGACTACTGGCATGACCCCTATGGACACGTGCACGAACACATGTCCGACGGGGATAGGATGACGAGGTCCTTCGGCCAGAGGATTCACAAGATCAGTGGCATGGGCCCGAATGGGCACAATCAATGGGGGCCCACCGTCGCTGATTCGGGTATAAGGAACCTCGATGGTCCCGCAGCAGCAAGCTTCTACGAAGATTTGGACAAAGAAACCCAGCAGTCACTTGTTAATCGAGACTTGGCAAACGTACAAGATCTGGTACGTAGGATCAGGAATTCGTCATGAAGGAAAGCGAATATTCCATACCTGATACCAATGGGGTATCCTTCGATGTGGAGTATGTGGAAATCAATGGGCACAAACATAGGATCGCAATCGCTGGGAACCCGGAAGGCACGCCTGTAGTTGTCATGATGGGGGTTTTCGAAGACAGCCTGAGACATTCGAAATGGCTTGTCTCTTACATGGTAAATCATCCCTCTGGAGGAGATTACAGATTTGTCATAATCACAGTTCCATTCTTAGAGGAATATACCAGTATCAACTTGGACCCCAATACGATGTCGAAGTACGATGGCATGGTTCCCCCCAACAAAATCATACCAATGAAAGGGACTCTGGCAGTGGACCCTAGATTCGATCTCGAGAACTGCGCCTACACGCTGAAGGACATACTTACCCAGGGACTGGGAATCGAGAGTGCTCACTTCATAGGCCATGACAGAGGGTGCATAATCATGGATAACATGCTCGCAGAGTTCCCACAATTTGCTATCAGCTACTCCAGGGGATCACAGGGGTGGACAATGTTCAAGGAAGAATGGTACGACCTAACTGACAGTGGAATATTCCTAGGGCCACCCCACAGAATCATGGCGACCAAGGCCTTCCCCCCTCTTCTCGGCAGTGCGATCAGAGGAGGCGCCCCCTTCGGCTTCATCGCACCCTCCTTCGCAATTGAGGGCTCCATGGCGCCACCCGGCACCGAAGCCAGAGACAGATGGGATGCCATTCAGTCAATGCCGAAACAGACGGAAAAATTCTTCCAGCTGACAAGGCAGATGTTCCGCCAGACAGACTTCTTAGACGAAGGGAAGAGGAGGGTGGACAGGTCCAGAGGATTCAGCATACTTGACACTGACTTTCCTATGATGCAGTTCCAGGGGTCAGATGAAATGATCAGGGCTGAAGACATACCAGGTGCTAGAAAGATGCCCCTTCTGAGGAAACTAAGAGGCCTTCTAGGAGGTGGCCATGTCACTGGGATCTTCAGGCTTTTTAGACTGAAGTTCCCAACCTATATCTTCGCCGACCTGCCGAATGACCACGGAGTCATCTCCAATCACACAGGCGACCAGCCCTATTGGGGGAAGTGGAATTTCTGGCCTGATGATGTCGAGGATCTACTACCAGGGGGTGAGTTCCAAGACAGGAACGACCCGGCCTGGAAGGAGAACGAAAAGAAGTACGTAACGGGCATGGCCGATGGGAAGTACTCAACCCTACAGACGAAAGAAGGAGGGAGGTTCTCTAGGTTCAGTATAATCTCCGATGCCCTCCATTGGACTCACATCGAGAGGCCCGAGAACGTCGCATGGGCATGCATGGACTTCATAGCCGATAATGGATAGTGGCAGATCAGGAATTCCTCTCGGCTTCGGCAACTGTAGCCCTGACAGCCACCGCAGTATCCGGGGTAACCGAGATACTCGTTATGCCGCAATCGATGAGGAAAGGCGGAAACTCGTCCGGGAAATCAGAGGGTGCCTGGCCGCATATCCCTATCTCAAGACCCTTGGAGTTGAATTTGTCCACTATTTCCCTAATCATGGATTTCACAGATGGGGATCGTGCATCGATGGGGTTCTGATAACCCTCCAAGTCATCTCTAGAGACAGCATAGACAGTCTGGACCAAATCGTTGGAACCTATCGAACCACCAGAGAGATCCATCATCTCAATGAACCTGTCAGCCTCAATGACATTGGACGGGAGCTCGACCATAACAAAGAGGTCAGTCCCCGTAGCCGGTCCGACTCCCTTATCGTTCAGAAGCTCGGTCACCATTCTGCCCTCCTCAGGAGTTCTGCAGAAGGGAACCATAAGCTGGAGATTGTCCAACCCGAACTCGTCCTTTACAGATTTCATCGCATCTAACTCCATCTCGAACGCCGAACGGAATTTGTCATCCATGTACCTAGACGCCCCTCTCCATGCTATCATCGGATTTTCCTCAATCGGCTCGAAAATCCAACCACCCAACAGCTCCCTGTACTCATTCGATTTGAAATCAGACAGCCTGACAAGCACCGGTCTAGGGTAGAATGCGGCGCAAATAAGTCCAACTCCCTCCTTGAGTTTGTCGATGAAAAGGCCCCGTTTGTCGGGATAAGCCCAGGCCCTTTTTTCCAGGGACTCGACGAGAGTCTTCACCTCGGCGTCATCAGAATTTTCCAAAACCTCTCGATATGCCTTCAGATTTTCAGAAACCTCTCCCGTTTCTAAGAACTTTTTCAAGTCGTCATGATGAACGAAAGCGAGAGGATGGATTCCTAGTTCTGAGGATAAAATGAATTCTATCCTCGCTAAGCCAACACCATCGACCGGTAATTTGGAATCTGCGAGTGACTTGGTCGGAAAACCCACATTCAACTTTATCTTGGTGTTCAAGACTTCGTTTTCGTCGATTGAAAACTCCTCTATCTCGTAGGGAACCGATCCCGAGTACACGTAGCCTATGTCTCCCTCTGCACAGCTTCCAGTAACCTCAGTCATGTCTGGTATATCCATTGCTTCAGAGCATCCAACGATAGCGGGTATCCCGAACTCTCTAGCGATTATTGCAGCATGGGATGTCCTGCCCCCCTTTCTTGTGATGATTAGTGCTGATTTTTTCATGAGCGGCTCCCAGTCAGGAGTTGTCATTTCAGTAACTAGTACATCTCCTTGTTGAAAGACCGCCATCTCATCTGAAACCTCTTCCATCGAGAGCCCGCTATCCAATAGCTTGCTCAGTTCTCTCTTCTTTCCCAAAACCTCGGAATATGTCCTGAAAACCCTGACCTTGCCTACTCCTATTCTCTTCCCTACGGCCTGGCCAGACGCTATCACTCGGCCCTCTCGCTTCAACTCAGAAGCGATTTTTTCGTCAATCTTGTACATGAGCANCTTGTTATGTTCAGATTTAGAGTGTATGGTTTCTGGCCTTGCTTGGACTATGTAAATCTCGCCCGTTACTCCGTCCTTGGCCCATTCAATATCCATTGGTTGATCGAAGTACTCCTCTATCAATACTGCCATCTCCCCCAGCATGACACACTCATCCCTCTCCAGTGACCACCTCTTCCTCAGGTCTAGGGGCACCCTCACGGAGGAGACTTCGTTTGCCAGTTCGTCATCATAAACAAGCATCTGTTCCTTGGAACCAAGGGTCCTATGGACAATTGGTGATTTGCCCTTCCTAAGCCCTTCTTTCCAGATTGTGAATGTGTCGGGCGTCACAACTCCTTGAACCACAAGCTCCCCCAGTCCGTAAGAGGAAGCTATGTGTATCACTCCGCTATGTCCAGAATCTGGATCTATCGTGAACATAACTCCCGAGCATGCTTTGTCAGACCTAGCCATTTTCATCACGACCACCGCCACAGCGCTTTCGAGAGGATGTAGACCGTTCTCAAGATGGTACCCAACAGATCGCTCCGTGAACATGCTGGCGACGCATCTTCTCCATTTTTCGACAATCTCAGCCTCACCACTCACATTGAGAAAGGACTCATATTGTCCAGCGAACGATGCCTCTTTCGAATCCTCAGTCGTCGCCGAGGATCTCACCGCGACATCCACGCCTGGGTAATAGATGTCACATAACTTACCATAGTCGGAGCCAATGGCGAGTTTGACAGATTCTGGGACCGGTGTCTCCCTCACCAGTGATCTCGCTAGAGCCGCTCTGGCATTGAGCTCTAGCTCCTTTTCTAGATCTACGCCTCTTAGGCAGACCTCTAGTGCCTTCCCAAGGCTTTTCTGCTTGATCGCTTCATTTCTGATGCCTTCTATTCCCTCTGGATTTCTTACGTTATCCCATGTTCTCTCGGGAATTTCAGAATCTACGAATCTAGAAAATGCATCGGTGGTTAAAGTAAATCCATTCGGGACTTTCACTCCCGATTCCGATAATTTTTGAAACATTTCGCCCAATGAGGCGCCCTTTCCGCCAACTTTCTGAGTGTCTCCAACTCTAGTTCGCTCAAACCACTTTGTCAGTTCTGGCTTCACCATGCCTGGGATGAAGAAGACTCAGGTTTAATCCTTGATGGCCGATTTTAGATTTCCTCTTTTTGAATCAGAGTGTTAAACAAGACAAAACATTGACATGTAATCTGAAATCATCCTCTCCTCTTGTCCTCTATTGTAAGTTCCAAGCATAGTGTAACCAGGTGCCATTAGGACGTAATCGACCCCCTTGAACAGTTTCTGATGCATCTTCAAATCTTCATCTCTCTGGCAAGAAACCAGCGACATGCCGGAGGTTTTCTTTCCATTTTTGCCATCACTGAGAGATATTACGAGGGGTTGAATTGAGGCAGGGATTTGTTGAGCCAAAGCATCTACATTTCCACTGGATTCCTTACATAGAATTCTGTATTTTGTGGGGTTGAATGTCCTCAGGGATCTGGGCAGACCTTCCTCTGTCTTGTAATTATACATCGGATATCCCTTTTGACTCGATTTTTTGGGTTTGAACCCATTCGGTATTGTGGTAGTCTCGGGGACAAACGCAGGAAATAGATCAATAGGTTTGCCCCTCGCACCGTTTAGCCGGTGAATAATTCCTCTTATGAGGTTGATATGGGGTTTCACGTTGAATAACAAACCTCCCATGAACAATGACTGTTTGATTATGAATTCAGAGTCAGGGAAGCACTCTACTTGGTATCTATCTAACAGGCGATTCTCGGAAACACCCTTGGATACCAGATCAATCTTGTTGACTAGATTCAGGGTATTCCTGACCCCTAGGTTCAGCCCCTGACCTATGAAGGGGGACGTCTGGTGGGTAGCGTCTCCGATAGTGAACATGTTCCCTTTTCTCCATTCCTTGGAAATAAGAGAATTAAATTTGTAAATGGTGGACCTGACTATCTTGATCTCATCAGGGACAAGGTAAGGGGAGACTAGTTGTTTTATCGAATCTGGAGACTGGATTTTAGCATGATCATCATTTTTGTTTAAGGCGAATTCAAACCTGAAAGTGTTCTTGTATGTCCCGTGGTTCTTGCCCTCGCACAGCAAGAATGTCGTCGGCCTTTTTCCATCAGGATCAATAATCTGGTGCCCCCCAGCGTCAAACTCCTTCCCCGGTTGTAGTGCAGATCTAGGGGCATTTATGTCCACTATCAGGAAGTGAATCGATTTCCCCAGTGATTTCAATTCTGAACCCATCTGTTTTCTGACGAAGCTACCACCGCCATCCGCTCCAATCAGATAGTCTGAAGACAGAGTTTTCGTATCCCCTGTGGAATTATTCTGTATTGTGATGTAATTCTTTTCATCCTCCCATAACACGAGGGCTTCGTGCCCGTAAAGAGCTTCTATTCCGCCATCATCCTCAATTTTGGCCCTCAGTAGACGCTCCAGTTGTGGTTGATTGAACCAGTTGATGAAACCGTAGTGATCCAGATCAAGAATTTCCCCGTCTATCACTGGGGGTTGCATTTTTCCGAAAGGCTCGTTCATTCTATCCTTTCCGAGTACGTAACCGACCTCGATAGCGGTGGTGTAGTCGAAATCAGGCCATTTTTCGCCGAGGAGTTCCTCGATTACGCCCATCGTGAATCCGTTCAGAGCTATTCCACGAGGGAATGGGTAGGGGCTCGCGTTCTTTTCGATGAGGCAAACGCTAAGCCCTTTTTTCGAAAGGAGTAGCGACGCTATGGATCCTATTGGACCTCCACCCACTATGATTACATCGAANTCTTCANTTTTCACTATCACCGTCCTCCAATAAATAACCCTCGTAATCCTCTCTTAATTGCCTTTTGATAGGCTTTCCTGTGGAACCAAGAGGGAGCTCATCGACAAATACNACGGCATCCGGTTTTTGCCACTTGACAACTTTACCGTCATAGAAATCAAGAAGTTCCGCCTGGTCTATTCTACTACCCTTCACCATCTCAGCAATCACAATCGGCCTCTCTGACCACTTACCGTGCTTGACACCGATTACAGCAGCGTCATATACATCCGGATGCAACTTGATTATCTCTTCTAGCTCTATCGAGCTAATCCACTCGCCGCCGGATTTTATGAGATCCTTTGATCTGTCAGTTATGGTCAGGAATCCATCTGAATCCAAAACCCCAAGGTCTCCGGTTTCGAACCAACCGGACTCGTCAACGGCATCAGATTCATCAAACAAATATCTCCGAATTACAGTCGGCCCCCTAACCTGAATTGCCCCCTCTGGTCCTCCTCTTTCTATTTCCTCACCTGAATCGTCAATGACCCTGATTTCCACAGCCCAGTTCGTCCTGCCAGCGTTTTCCATTAGTGCGATGGCTTGATGATGTTCCAAGTCTGTGTGCTTCCCTAATGGGGTGTTCGCAGTTCCCAAAGGGCTCGTCTCAGTCATGCCCCAAGCCTGTTGGACGTGAACGCCGTGTTTTTCTTTGAAATCTCTGATTACCCAAGATGGAACAGCTGACCCCCCTGAGACTACTCTCTTCAGGTCTCGAATAGGCATTGGATCGTCACTAAGGACATCAAGAACTTCTTCCCAGATAGTAGGTATCGCTAATGCTACCGACACATTCTCTTCAGACATCAACCTGACAATACTATTACCATCCAGATTCGGCCCCGGCAGGATAAGTCTAGCACCCACCATCGCGGATGCGTAAGTCATCCCCCAGGCGTTCACATGGAACATGGGAACTATGGGTAGAATCGTATCTCTCGCGCTTAGGCAGAAGCTGTCTGGAAGGCTGACAATATTGGCGTGAAGCACGATTGACTTGTGAGAGTAAAGCACNCCTTTCGGATTACCAGTTGTTCCTGAGGTGTAACACAGTACTGCGGCGGCGTCCTCATCAAGCTGAGGCCACTGGAATGAGTCGTCTCCCTCTTGGAGCAGGTCGACAAGAAACTCCAGCCCGTTCATTCTAGCAGCAATCTCATTCTGTTTGGGCCCGGTAATGTAGAAACGCTCTACTGTTTCCAGTAAGTGTTTGTGCCCTATCAAGAAGCCAACGTAAGATGGGTCGACGAAAAGAACCCTATCTTGTGCATGATTGATGATGTAGACAATCTCATCGGGAAACAATCGAGGGTTGATTGTGTGCGCAACCCCCCCAAATCCGGATATTGCGTACAATAACTCGAGATGTGACCTGTTGTTCGGCATTATCGTACCAATTCGGTCACCGTCTTCCATGCCAGTATTTTCTAGCGCGCTTGCAAGTTTCCTACATCGCTGGCCGACTCCCTTCCAGTCGGTCCTCTCACGAGATCCACTTACGTCTACCGAGACTACCTCAGTATC
>FUFK010065706.1_pt1 | contig 27198 bp, 23 predicted proteins | sample 1021851 | NCBI WGS metagenome assembly FUFK01 (sample SAMEA51879418, study PRJEB19060) | metagenome
TAAAACAAGATTTAGAAATGAGTAAAGAATATAAAGTTTTAAAGAGTGAGTTTGAAAAAACTGATTGGGACCAAGCTGTAGATAGATTTCATATTCAAGATGAGGTTATTAAGANTGAGTTATTAAGTTTCATTAAAAAAATTTAATTATTATTTGCATATTTTTGTGCTGCAATTCTAAATAAAGCGTTAATTGCACCATATCCTTTATAATCATTTATTCTCTGCACAAACTCAAAGAAAAAATTATCATTAAATACTGGACTATAAATTTGTAGAAAAGATCCACTATCATCTTCATCATATAAAATATTGAGCCTTTCAAGNTCTTTACAAAATTCATAATCCAAACCAAATCTTGCTTCAATATCATCATAATAATTTTTAGAAATTTTAAGAAATTCTTGTCCTTGATTTTTTAATTTTTTTACAAGTTCAATTAAATTATTTGTACTTAAAGCTATGTGTTGAATTCCTGAGCCTTTTTTATTTTCTAAAAACTTTCCAGCTATTGTATTTTTATTGTCAGCTCCATTAATTGTCATTCGAAAAGTTTGTTCTTCGTTTTCAACAATTTGACTTTTAGTTATTCCTGATGGATCAATGATATCAAATATAGGTGATTTTTTTGTTCCAAATAATGTTGTGTAAGAAAGTAAAGCTGATGACATTTCATCTTGATGAAGTGTTTGAGCAATATGATCAATTTTTAAATCAAATTCATTACTTAAATTTTTTTCTTGAAGATTAAAGTCTTTTTCCCAAACATTCGAGTTATTATGATCAACTATGTAAATTGAACCATCAATATTATTTATAACATCCATGGACTGATTACTGTCTTTTCTAATAAAATCTATATCTAGTGATTTTGCATTGTGTAGTAAGGATTTTATATCATTCACTTTTATTCCAAATGCATATGGTGAAGGACCTTGTTTTCTGCCTTCTTTTACAAGAATTGTATTTTCATAATTTAATATTATTTTCACATCATCAAATATAAATAACTTTATTGATTTTGATTTATGTTTTCCAATTTCCTTGAATCCCAACATTATTAAAAAATTTTCTAACTGTTCTAAATTTTTTTCTTCTAAAGCAAATTCAATAAATTCTATATTATGAATTATTGTAGTATTTTTCTTTTTTTTATCAGTTTCATTTATAAGAGAAATCAATGATCTTTTGCCATCTTTAGCAATTAAATCTCTTGGACCTGATCTATAATTATCATTGAAAATTTCTAAAGAAAGATATCCGTTGTAACCAGTTTGATTTAAATAAGTCATAAAATCATTTATTGGTAAATCACCTTGCCCGGGCATATTTCGAAAATGTCGGCTCCAGTCAAGTAAGTCCATTTCATAATAGGGTGCATCTGCTAATTGCACTATAAATATCTTCTCTGCTGGTATAGATGAGATGGATTTCAAATCAATTTTTTTTGAAAGAGTATGAAAAGAGTCTAATATTATTCCTACNTTTTCATGATTNGCTCTTCTNACAATNTCCCAGGCATCTCTATGATCATTTACATATTTTCCCCAAGCTAAAGCTTCATATCCAATCTTTATTGATCTTTCTTTAGCAATTTCTCCTAATTCATAAAAATCATCTGCTGCTCTATCTATTCCACCTAAAGATATGTTTGAAGTATTTGAACAAATTAAAACAAGGTCTGTTTCAAGTTCTTGCATTATATCAAATTTTCTTCTAGCTCTATCAAAAGCTCTTATTCTATGATTATNAGGCATTCCTTCAAAGTCTCTAAATGGTTGAAATAAAGTTATTTCAAGACCACTATCTTTCACTATTTTTTTTACTTCTTTAGGAGACAAATTATTTGTTAGGAAATCATTTTCAAAAATTTCTACACCGTCAAAGCCAGCATTTGCAATAGCTATTATCTTTTCTTTTAATGTTCCATTTATTGAAACTGTAGCAATGGAGGTTTTCATTTGAAATTTCCAAAATATATGATATTTTTAATTATATATGATATTTTCAGAATTAACAATAATAAGTTTATATTGAGTTTTATTTTATGATTGATAGTTATAAAACTGTTGGTGAAAATACTTATGAAATGATAAAAAAAGATATCATTTTTGGTAATTTAAAACCTTTAAAAAAATTAAAACTTAATGAATTAAAAAATAATTATAAAACTAGTATTTCAACTTTAAGAGAAATTTTAAGTAGATTGTCTGGAGATGGCTTTGTTGTTTATGAAGAACAAAAAGGATTTTATGTTTCACCAGTTTCTAAATCTGATTTAAAAGAAATAGCAAATCTAAGAATTTTAATTGAAAGTCACGCATTAAAATATTCCTTAGAAAACTCAAATCCCGATTGGGAAGGATCTTTACTTGCAGCACACCACAAATTAAATCTTTATGAAAATAAATTATTAAAAAACAAAACTGAAGAAAGAAGCAATTGGAAAAGATATGATAGTGAATTTCATCAAACATTAGTAAGAAATTGTAATTCAAATAACTTAATTGAACTTCACAAATTAATTTTTGATAAATATTTAAGATATCAATTATTGGTATTAACTTTTAGGGGGAGTGGTTCGATTGAGGAACATAAAAAACTATTGGATTATAGTCTTGAAAGAAATTTTAAAAAGGCACAAATGGTATTAGAGGAGCATATTCAAAATGGTATTATTCACGCGAATAAAAGTTTTTAAGTATCTATAAATTATTTTTCACCAAAACCACCACCACCAGGTGTTTGCATTACAAATAAGTCNTTNGGTTCAACTTCACAACTATCGTTACCATTCAAGTTTAAAATACTACCGTCAGTTCTTTCAAGCCATTCTTTACCGCAATCTCCTGGACTACCTCCATTCAAACCAAATGGTTTCACTCTCCTATGTGAACATAATGTTGTTACTGTCATTGGCTCTAAAAATCTAAGTTTTCTGGTNACNCCATCTCCTCCATTAAACTTACCTTTTCCACCAGAATTTTTTCTTATTGAAAATTCTTCAAGTCTTACTGGAAAACGAGTTTCTAATACCTCAGGATCAGTGCTTCTAGTATTAGTCATATGAGTTTGAATAGCTGACGTTCCATGAAAGTTAGGACCAGCACCAGTTCCTCCACAAATGGTTTCATAATTTTGTATTGTGTCATTTCCCCAGATAAAATTATTCATGGTTGCTTGACTACCAGCAATCACNCCTAGTGCTCCAAATAATGCNTTGCATGTCAATTGACTTACTTCTGTATTGCCGGCTATCACTGCAGAAGGGTACTTTGCATTTATCATTGAATTATTTGGTATAATGATTTTTATTGGTTTAAAACATCCTTCATTAAGTGGAATATTATTTCCAACTAATGTTCTAAATACATATAATATTACAGCATAACATACTGCCATTGGGGCATTATAGTTGAGAGGATTTTTAGGAGCTGTGCCTGTAAAATCAATTATAGCCTCACGATTTTTCTTATCAATTTTTACATTAACTCTAATAAACTCACCATTATCAAGTTCATACTCATATTCACCTTGTTTTAAATTAACTATGGCATTTCGTATACTTTCTTCTGCATTATCTTGTACATGGTTCATGTAGGCATGCACAGTTTCAATACCAAATTGGTCAATCATTGAATTAATTTCATTAATACCTGTTTTGTTTGCTGCAACTTGAGCTGCAAGATCTGCCATATTATGTTCAACATTTCGACATGGATACTTACCTGACGATAAGATTTTTCTCATTTCTTGTTCACGAAATATACCTTTATCAAACAATTTAAAATTATCAATCAAGACACCTTCTTCTTCAATATGCTTTGAGTCTGGTGGACCAGAACCTGGTGTTTTACCTCCTATGTCGGCATGATGGCCACGAGAGGCAACAAAAAATATAATTTCTTTTCCATTTTTATCAAAAACTGGAGTTATCACCGTTACATCTGGAAGATGTGTTCCACCATTAAATGGTGCGTTGAGTACAAAAACATCATCTGGATAAATATTATNTTTGTTTAACCTAACTACTGTTTTTATTGCCTCTGACATAGATCCTAAATGAACTGGAACATGAGGGGCATTGGCAACTAAAGATCCTTCATTATTAAAAAGAGCACATGAAAAATCTAATCTTTCTTTTATATTCACTGAATAAGCAGTGTTTGCTAACGTTGCACCCATTTGTTCTGCAATATTCATAAAAAGATTGTTAAATACTTCAAGCATTACAACATCTACAGATGTTCCTATTCCTTTTTGAAGTTTCTTTTCTTCTACTCTAGATAAGATTAAATTATAATGCTTGTCTAAAGTTCCAGACCAACCATCATCAATTATGTTAGTACCTGTTGCTTCTACAATAATAGCTGGACCTGAAATATTCTGTCCAATTATTAATTCATCCCTTTTATAGATTGGTGTATTAATTTCTGAGCCATTTACATACATTTTTTTGAATGCAATAGGATTTGCCTTTGTAGTTGATGTGTTAGGATTTAAAAAATCATAGTTTTCTGTTTTTTTACCTACAGCCTCAACAGTTAGCATTTCAATAAATATTTCTCTATCTTGAACAAAAAAACCAAAGCGTTTTTTATGTTCTTGTTCAAAAGATTTTCTCATATTTTCAGGTGTATCAAATTTGATTTCTAAATTTTGATGTGAACCTTTATAATGCAAAAAAGCATTTTTTAAGAGAATAATTGAAGCATCAGAAATATCTTGATCATTTAGATCTTTTTTTGCTTGTGAAGATAAGATTTCAATTAAGTTTTCAGCGTCTAAAATATTTGTGATATTTTTTTCAAAATGACCTTCCCTAATACTTCTAATTTCAGCAAGGCCCATTCCGTAGGCTGATAAAACTCCAGCATATGGATGAATCATAACATTTGAAATACCAAGAGAATCAGCAACATTACATGCATGTTGCCCGCCTGCACCTCCAAAACAATTCAACATATAATTTGTTACATCATAACCTTTTTGAATTGATATTTTTTTTATTGCATTAGCCATGTTTTCGACAGCTATTTTTAAAAAACCTTCAGCCATTTTAAAGATATCCATCATAGGCTCATTTTTTTCTTTAGAAATTATATCTGACAAATCCAAAAACTTTTTCTTTACAATTTCAAAATTTAAAGGTTGATCGCCAGTTTTCCCAAAAACTTTTGGGAAAAAATCTGGATTTAATTTACCTAATAAGACGTTGCAATCAGTTACAGTTAAAGGTCCACCTCTACCATATGATGCTGGGCCAGGAATTGCTCCAGCGCTCTCCGGGCCAACTTGAAATCTACCATCTTTATAGGAAAGAATTGAGCCACCACCTGCTGCCACAGTATTAATCTGCATCATAGGAGCTCTAATTCTTACACCTGCTAATTCTGTTTCAAACGATCTTTCAAACTCACCAGCAAAATGGCATACATCTGTAGAGGTTCCACCCATATCAAATCCAATTAATTTATTAAATCCCGCTTGCTTTCCGGTTTGTGTCATACTCACAACTCCTCCAGCTGGGCCAGATAATAAAGCATCTTTACCCTGGAAAAGATTTGCGTCTGTTAGGCCTCCATTGGATTGCATAAACATTAATTGAGTAGATTTAGTNTCTTTAAGTTCTTCTGAAACTTGATTTACGTACCGTCTAAGAATTGGAGATAAATAAGCATCAACTACGGTGGTATCACCTCTACCAACTAATTTAATTAGTGGAGATACTTTATGACTTACTGAAATTTGATTAAAATTTTCTTCTTTTGCAATTTGTTCAATTTTATTTTCATGATCGGGATTTATATATGAATGCATAAAAGCAATAGCTACACTATTTATACCATCTGATTTTGCTTTGATTAGTGAATTACGTACTTCTTCCTCATTTAATTTAGTAACTACTTCACCTTTCTCGTTTAATCTTTCTGATACTTCTACTACTCTTTCGTATAACAACTCTGGTAATTTGATATTTAGATCAAACAAAAGAGGTCTATTTTGATAACCAATTCTTAATAAGTCTCCAAAGCCTTTTGTAATAAGTAGAAGAGTTCTGTCACCTTTTCTTTCAAGTAGGGCATTAGTTGCAACGGTTGTACCCATTTTTACTGAAGAAATAATATCTGTAGGAATTTTGTCATCTTTTTTGAGCTCAAGAATTCTTCTTATACCTTCAACTGCAGCATCTTTGTAAGCGTCAGAGTTCTCAGATAAAAGCTTATCAATTATTATTTTGCCATCAGGTTTTTTTGCTACTATATCGGTGAATGTACCACCTCTATCTATCCAAAATTGCCACATATTCATTTGCCAGTATTATGTATATAAATAAGATTATTTTTTTAAATCGTCTTCAATATAAGTTTTGATAATTTCATCAAAATTTGTTTCTGCTTTGAAACCCAGTTCAATGGATCTTTTTGTATCAAAATTTCTTGCCCATCCACTTACTATTTTTTGTATTGTTGGGTCAGGTTGATGTTTAATAAGTTTTACAACATCACTGCCAGCAACTCTCTCTAACGCGTCTATTTGTTCTTGAACGGTTACAGATAAACCAGGCATGTTTAATGTTATTCTGTCATTTAATTTTGATGTATCAATTTCTGCAGCATGAACTAGAAAACCTGCAGCAGCTCTTGGTGTTGCATGCCAATGTCTTACATCAGGATTAACGGGGAGAATTGCTTCTTGACCATTTAAAGGCTCACGTATAATTCCAGAAAAGAAACCTGAAGCTGCAAGATTAGGTTTGCCAGGTCTTACACAAATAGTTGGTAATCTTATTGATACACCATCAATCATTTTCTTTCTTGAGTAATCTGCTAACAATAACTCAGATATAGCTTTTTGGGCTCCATAAGATGTAAGAGGAGTTGTAAAAAAATCATCGGGTATCTTATCTGGGAATGGGGCGCCAAAAACTGCTATTGAGCTTGTAAAAACTAATCTTGGGCAATAATTTTCTCCTTGATGTCTTATTGCTTCAAATAAACCCCAGCTTCCTTTTGCATTTATATCCCAACCTAAATCAAATTCCTGTTCAGCTTGTCCTGAAACTATAGCAGCCAAATGAAAAATTATATCTGGCTTAGATAAAATAAGATTTTTACTGACATCTATATCTGAAATATCACCTGACTTTGATTGTATTGGAATATTAGTATTATTAGGATAGGGGGCTTCTATGATATCAAACAATGTGATTTCACTGATTTTTTGATTATTTAATTTTTCTTTTTTTAATAAGAGATTAAGCAGTTTTTGCCCAATCATCCCAGCTCCACCCATTATTAATATTTTCATAAAACCCTCTTTATTAATTTATTGATTGAAGAATTTTGAATAACAACATATTAAAATAGAAAGTAAAAATAAAAAATAAATTTTTGATAAATTGATGCATAATTATATTAAATCTACTCTTTCAATGTCTCCTGTTATGCCTGTATTGACAATCAATAATATTGATAATGTTGAATATTTATTTGAGGCTCTAATAAACGGAAATCTTAAGGTAGTTGAAATCACTTTAAGAACGGATTGTGCCNTAAANGCAATAGAGATTGTGTCTAAAAAATTTCCTTCTTTGAAAATTGGAGCAGGTACAGTTTTAAACAATGAAGATTTAAATTCCGTAAAAGATGCTGGAGCGAAATTTGCTGTTAGTCCTGGCTCTACAATTTCCCTTGCAACACATGCACTAGAAAAAGAATTTCCATTCCTGCCGGGAGTTTCAAACTCCAGTGATATTATGAATTTAATGAATTTAGATTATAAATTTTTTAAATTTTTTCCAGCACAAGCCGCAGGTGGTCTTGAATATCTTAAATCTTTAAGTGGGCCATTTCCTGANATTTNGTTTTGCCCAACAGGTGGTATTAACCAAAATAACGCTCATGAATGGCTTAGTCAAAAGAATGTAATATGTGTAGGCGGTAGTTGGATAATTCCACCTGAAAGCAGAGATTACAAAGAAATTACAAAAAGAGCTTTATTAGCAAGTAGTTTGTCAAAATAATTTCCTGTTTGTTCTAAATAAATAATAAATAAATTTTTTTGTAAAATATTTCGATTTGTCTATCATTATATTTAGAAATTAGTTTTATGTGTTTTTAAAAACTTGGGGGAAGCAATGACTGAATATTCAATTGAGGATTATGTAACTGATATTCGTTCAGTTGTAAAAGAAGAGACTGACGAGGGAAAGATAATCGATAGAATAAAACCATTATCAAAAAAAATAGCAGCAAACAAAAGTTGGGTTAAGCCAGAATATTTTAATGTAGATAAAGAACAGGGATTTGGATTGCATTTACTGCACGAAGAAAAAGATCATAGTTTAGCTGTTTTTGCAATTGCGTGGGCTCCTGGAGAGGGACTTGCGCCACATAATCACAAAACATGGGCGGTTGTTGCTGGTATTCAAGGACAAGAACATGAAACTAGTTACAAAAGAATAGATGATGGAACTACAGAAGGTTTTGCGGATTTAGTAAAAACAAATGAAGAGACTATATACGCAGGAGATGCTACTTGTTGTTTGCCTGAAGACATACATAGTGTTTGGAATAATGGTCGTGAGATAGCTCTTTCTATACATACATATGGAAAACACCTCAATCATACAGGAAGATCAATTTTTGATATTAATCAAAAAACTGAAACTCCCTGCATAGTAAAGGTTCAAAATTAATTAAGATTTATACGAAAAGTTCTAAGTTAAAATCCAATTAACCTTGGAAACATGTTTGATTTTGTTCACCCAAACCTTCTATACCTAACTTCATTTTATCGCCCGCTTTTAAAAAAACAGGTGGTTTCATTCCACCACCAACTCCAGGTGGAGTACCCGTAGCAATAATATCGCCAGGATTTAAACTCATAAATTGTGATAAATAATATACAATGTATTTTGCAGAGAATATCATGGTTTTTGTAGAACCATCTTGCATTCTTTTACCATTAACATCTAGATACATTTTTAGGTTCTGAACGTCAGACACTTCATCTTTAGTAACTAAATATGGTCCAGTTGGCCCAAAAGTGTCACAAGATTTGCCTTTAGTCCACTGTCCTTCTTTTTTTAGTTGAAATTCTCTTTCTGAAACATCATTAACTACACAATATCCAGCGATATATTCTTCTGCATCTTCTTCATTAATATATTTAGCTTTTTTTCCAATTATAATACCAAGTTCAACTTCCCAGTCAGTTTCATTAGAATTTCTTGGTATTTCAACATTATCATTTGGACCTACTACAGCAGATGTTGCCTTTGAAAATAATATTGGTTCACTTGGTACAGGCATTCCAGTTTCTGCAGCGTGATCCGAATAATTTAACCCAATACAAAGAAATTTTCCAATATTACCAACACATGCTCCCAATCTTGTATTTTCAGGAATAATTGGCAAAGATGAAACATCAATCATAGAAATTTTATTNAAGCCCTCTTCACTAATATTGTCTCCATTGATATCCGTAATATGATTAGATAAATCTCTTATTTTACCATCCTGGCCAAGAATACCAGGCTTTTCTTTCCCAATTTCTCCGTAGCGTAATAACTTCATTTTACTTCCTTTCTCTAATTAAAATAATTAAAAATTTTATTATTGATTTATTACATACATATTCCACCATCAATTATATGGAATTGACCTGTGGTAAAGGCTGATGCATCACTAGCTAGATAAACTGCAAGATTAGCNACTTCTTCTGCCTCACCAAATCTTCCCATTGGTTGCCTTGCAACAAATTGTTTCTTGGCTAATTCATAATCTCCCATGTTTGAAAGTCTTTCCTCTAAAGATGGACTTTGAATTGTGCCAGGGCAAATGGCATTACACCTTATTCCAGCTGCAATATAGTCTGCTGCAACTGATTTTGTTATACCTAGTACTGCGGCTTTAGATGCAGTGTAGATAAACCTATTAATNATACCNTTTGTTGAGGATGCTACAGAGGCAATATTAACAATTGATCCTCCACCATTTTTGATCATTATTGGTAAGACTTCTTTTATCATGTGGTACATGGCTTTACTATTTAGATTAAAAGCCAGATCCCAGTCATCGTCTGTAGACTCTAAAATTGTTCCATTATGAACTATACCTGCGCAATTAAATAGTACGTTAGGTTCTTTAATTAGTTTCATTAAATCTCTAATTGCATCTTGATTTGTAACATCAAGTTTATGAGTTTCATGTACAGTTTTTTTTAAATTGTCTAAACTTTCTTCGTTAATGTCTGTGGCAATAACATAAGCACCAGCTTTTACAAAAGCCTCAGCTGTTGCTTTGCCAATACCTTGTCCCGATGCAGTTAAAAGAGCAGTCTTGCCCTCTAAATTAATCATAAAAACTCCCTACATAGTTGCTCCAATTTGCCAAGGAACAAACTCCAAGTCTCCAAGGCCTTGGGTTTCAGATTTTGATTTTTCACCAGATGCCACCCGAACAATCAAATCAAATATTTCTTGTCCAACATCTTCAATGCTTTTGTTATCTGAAATTACTTTTCCAGCATTTACATCCATGTCCTCAATCATATTATTATACATTTCGGTGTTCGTAGCTATTTTAATTGAAGGTGAGGGTTTACACCCAAAACATGAACCTCTTCCTGTAGTAAAAGTTACGACATTACAACCGCTAGCAATTTGACCCGTAACTGATGCTGGATCATATCCAGGGCTATCCATAAATAAAAAACCCTTTTTCTCTGCTTGCTGTGCATATAGGAGAACATCATTTAAAGGTGTGGTTCCTCCTTTTGCAGCTGCACCTAGAGACTTTTCTAATATTGTAGTTAATCCACCTGCTTTGTTACCTGGGGAAGGGTTATTATTTAAACTTCCCTTATTTCTTGTTACATAATCTTCCCACCATAGAATTCTATCAACAAGTTTTTTGCCTACTTCAGGAGAAATGGCTCTTCTTGTTAGCATGTGTTCTGCACCATAAATTTCTGGTGTTTCTGCCAAAATTGCAGTGCCACCATTTTTTACAATTAAATCTGCAGCATGACCAAGTGAAGGGTTTGAGGTTATACCAGACCATGCATCGGATCCTCCACATTGAAGAGCAACACTTAAATGTTCTACAGATTGATCAGATCGCTCAATGGAATTAACTTCAGGTAGCATATCATCAATGCATTTTATTCCAGCTTTAATTGTTTTTCTAAGACCTCCCATGTCTTGTAAGGTCATAGTTTTAAAAAATGGATTTTCGTTTAAGTTGAAAGCATCCATTAAAAACTTGATTTGATTTGCCTCACATCCTAATCCAATTAGTAATATACCAGCTAAATTTGGATGTTGAATATACCCTAAAAGGACTCTTTGAAGAGCGTCAAAACCGTCTCCTGAATCTGCCATTCCACATCCTGTGCCATGAGTAAATGAAACTACTCCATCAACATTTGGGAACTTAGATAATTTTTCTTCATTAAATGCTTCTGCAATATTTTTTGCAGCTGTTGCAGAACAATTTACAGAAGTAAGTATGCCAATATAATTTCTTGTCCCAACCTTTCCGTTTTGTCTTTTATATCCTTTGAAAGTAGCTCTTTTTTCAGGTTCAATCATGTTGGGTAATTTAACAGATGTTGAAAACTCATAATCATGATCTGTTGATTGAAAATTTGTATTTTCAACATGTACATGTTCACCTGGTAAAATATCTTTGCTAGCAATACCTATCAATTGGTCATACTTAATTATTTTCTCACCCTTTACTATTTTTCTTAAGGCTATTTTATGACCTTTCGGAATAATGTTTTTACTCGCAAGATCTTGAGTTATTTCACCAGCATTTATTTCTCTTAATGCTGTAGCAACATTGTCATTTTCATTAAGTTTAACTGTTAAGTTTTCAATATTATTCATTTTTATTATCCCCCAACTAATAAAAAGCAAAAAAACTGAAATTATCTTTTGATTTTTTTTAAATCAAGTATGATTGTTAAATTGATCTTAAAATATATTAAGATCTATTCATACTATTTTTAAAATAATTTATAAACTCTATTTGTTGTTTTTAAATTTTACTTGGGAGAAAATCATGTCAGATAAAAATTTTAATCCAAAATACAGAAGTCAACAGTGGTTTGATAATCCAACTAACCCTGGCATGACGGCATTGTATTTAGAGAGATCAATGAATTTTGGGCTGACACCAGACGAATTAAGATCTGGAAAACCAATTATTGGAATAGCACAAACCGGATCGGATATATCCCCATGTAATAGGGTTCATCTTAAACTGGCAGAAAGAGTAAGAGAAGGAATTAGAACAGCAGGTGGTATTGCTTTTGAGTTTCCTGTTCATCCCATTCAAGAAACATTAAAGAGACCTACCGCTGCTGTTGACAGAAATTTAGCATATTTAGGATTAGTTGAAATTCTTCATGGTTATCCTATTGATGGTGTTGTCCTAATGACCGGTTGTGACAAAACAACTCCAGCTTGTTTAATGGCAGCTGCTACTGTAGATCTGCCAGCTATTGTACTAAACGGAGGTCCAATGCTGGATGGATGGCATAATGGAAAGCTTGCTGGTTCGGGAACAGCTGTTTGGGATAGTAGAGTTGAGTTAGCAGCTGGCAGAATAGATTATGAACAATTCATTGATATTGTTACTAGCTCAGCTCCTTCTGACGGTCATTGTAACACTATGGGAACTGCATCTACAATGAATTCATTAGCTGAAGCTCTTGGAATGAGCTTAACTGGAAATGCTAATATTCCAGCACCTTACAGAGAAAGAGGGCAAATGGCATATAAGACAGGTTTAAGAATTGTAGATATGGTTAAGGATGATTTAACTCCTTCCATGATTATGACTAGAGAGTCTTTTGAGAATGCAATCATTGTAAATTCTGCTATTGGTGGATCAACTAACGCTCAATGGCATATTACTGCAATAGCAAGGCATGTTGGTGTAGAATTAGAAACTGCTGCATGGCAAAATGTTGGTTATGACATTCCTTTGATGGCTAANATACAACCGGCAGGCGAGTACCTATGTGAGAGCTATCACAGAGCNGGTGGGACAGCTGCTATAATGTCAGAGCTCCTTGAAAATTCAAAGCTTCATGGGGATGTAATGACCGTCACAGGAAAAAAAATGTCTGAAAATTTGAAAGGAATCAAGATTAAGGACGAAAAAGTCATTACCCCTTTTAAAAAACCTATGAAACAAAAAGCAGGCTTTATAGTACTTAAAGGAAATCTATTTGACTCTGCAATAATGAAAACCTCAGTTATTTCAAAAGAATTCAAAGATAAATTTTTATCACGTCCAGGAAAAGAAGGTGTTCTAGAAGGTAGAGTTATTGTCTTTGAAGGATCTGAAGATTATCATGACAGGCTTAATGACAAAAGTTTAAATATGGATGAAAATTCTATATTAGTTATTAGAGGTGCAGGACCTGTTGGCTGGCCTGGTTCAGCTGAAGTTGTTAATATGCAACCATCAGATGAATTAATTAAGCAAGGAATAACAGAATTACCATGCATAGGTGATGGAAGACAATCAGGAACCTCAGGAAGTCCATCAATACTTAATGCTTCACCTGAGAGTGCGACTGGAGGCGGATTAGCTTGGTTGAGGACAGGTGACACTGTCGTAATTGATTTGAATAATTATACAGCTAACATGCTTGTAAGTGATGAAGAGATTAAGCTCAGGAAAAAAGATGGTGTTCCGCCTTATCCTGAAAGTCAAACTCCTTGGCAAGAAATTCAAAGAAATTTAGTAGGTGAACTTTCTGACGGAGCTGTACTNGAGAATGCTGTCAAATTTCAGAAGGTAAGAAAAAAATTACCAAGGGATAATCATTAAAATAATGACAGAAAATAAAAATATTCTTGTAATTGGTCTAGGCTCAATGGGTTATGGGATAGCAAAATCGCTCATGCGCGCAGGGTATAAAGTTTATGGTCAAGATAAAAACCCAGACCAACAAAAAAAATTTTTTCAAGATGGAGGTTTTGAAGGTAAAGTTCCATACGACCAATTAGAAGCAGTAGTAATAGTTGTCTTAAATGAAACGCAAACTCGTGAGATTATTTTTGGTGAGGAGGGGATTTCCAATAAATTAAAAAATAACACATTGATAATGGTATGCACTACTGTTTCTCCAGATTTTGCAAAAGAAATGGATAACAAGTGTGCTAAAAAAGGACTTTTATATCTAGATGCACCTATCTCTGGTGGATCAAAAAAATCATTAGAAGGTAAATTGTCTTATATGATTTCTGGAAGTCAAAAAGCTCTGCAAAAAGCCAAGCCACTTTTAGATTCAACCTCTGAAAAGGTTTTTAAATTTGGCCAATCTGTCGGAGCTGGGTCTGCAATGAAGGCAGTTAATCAAATGCTCGCAGGTATTCATATTTCAGCAATGGCAGAAGCAATAACATTTGGAATAACTCAAGGCATAGACCCTAAGAAATTTTTAGAGGTTATNTCTGAATGTGCNGGAACATCCTGGATGCTTGAGAATAGAGCTCCACATATTATAAATGATGATTATTCACCAAAATCATCGATAAATATATGGCCAAAAGATCTAGGGATTGTTCTGGATATAGCAAAAAAATCAAATTTTTCTGCACCTTTAACTGCAACAGCAATGCAACAATTTCTTGCAGCTGCTGGTATTGGTTTGGGGCACGAAGATGATGCTGCTGTAGCTAAAATTTATGCTCGTAATGCAGGAATCGAATTAACTAAGTATTAAATATCTCCCTAATTTACTTCTGAAATTAGAGATTTTCCTTCGAAGTAATTTATTATGTTATCAAATACAAGCTGACCCATTGCATTTCTTGTCTCAACTGTGCCAGACGCAATATGAGGTAACAAAACTGTATTTTTCAGTTTCATTAATTTTTCAGGGATATTTGGTTCATTTGTATAAACATCTAATCCGGCAGCCAATATCAAATTATTTTCTAGACAATGTATTAATTCATCTTGATCGATAACCGAACCCCTAGCTACATTGATAAGTACGCCATTTTCTCCAAGATTATTTAGAACATCTTTATTAATTAACTTTTCTGTTTCTTTTCCACCAGGTGTAATTATACAAAGTGTATCAACTTCTTTTGCTAATTCTTTCAAATCGCTGTAAAATCTATACTTAACATCTTTTTTATTTCTTGAATGATACGAAATTTCACAATTAAACGCTTCTGCCCTTTTAGCTATAGCTTTACCAATTCTTCCCATTCCAACTATTCCTAGCTTGGTTCCTGTAAACTTTTTAGTTAGTGGAAAATCACCNTNAATCCATTTGTTGTTTCTTGCAAAACTGTCAGCTTCAACGATTTTTTTGTAAACACATAGCATTAATGCGATAGCTGTATCAGCTACTTCATCATTAAGAACTTCTGGTGTATTGGTNACTTTTATTGCTAAACTTTTAGCAAAATTAACATCAATAGCATCATACCCTACACCATAACACGCTATAATTTTTAGATTAGGCATACTTTTCATTAAATCAGGGGTAATTTTATAACCTCCCATGACTGCTATTGCGTCAATATCTTCTCTAACTTCAAATAAATAATTATCTTCATCTTTTTGTTTCCATAACTTATGTGTGTTAAAGTTTTGATCAGCAAGCGAAACAAAATATTCTGGCATTTCGGTCATTATTAGTAAGTTTTTTTTCATTCAAAATATCCCTTTATATACTTAATTTAGGCATCTGATTTTTTTTGATAATCGCCCCTTTATATTTGATGACTTCTCTGGTGACAGCATGAGATTTTAATATAATTTCTTCAATACTAGTATTTTTACCATTGTTCATCAATGCCAAGAATGAGCCGTTGAAAGCATCTCCTGCAGCAGTTGTATCTACAACCTCACCATGCGGAACAGTAATGGTTTTTATATCTTGATCAAGGTTTTTAAATATGATTGAATTTTTATATCTCAATAAAATCAGATTTTTTTCATTATTCAATAGATTAAAGATTTCATTTGGTTTTTTAATCTTAAATAGATCTTTAACATCATCATAAGAGACAAAATTAATATTTACATAATTATTAATTTCTATAAATAGTGATTGCGATCTATTTTTGTCATAATGTAGTTGATGTCTAAAATTAAAATCAAAAGCACAAACATCAGCTGTAGCTCCAACCTTAATTAGTTGTTGTTTTTGATTTTCATCAAGTATGCCAGCAGAAATACCGGAGTAATAAAAAATATCTGAGTTGCTTATATTATCTAAGAGATGCTTTCCTTTTAATCCTAAAAAAATATTTTTAGATGGTGATTGATCTCTCCAATAGGAAAAGCTTCGTTCTCCTTTTTCATTGATTTCAATAGAATATAATCCTGGCGGATTTTTTCCATCTGTCCTAATAAGATCACAATTAAGTTTTTCAATTTTGAATCTCTCCATCATTTTCTTAGAAAAACTATCTTTTGAAAGAGCTGTGCAGTAAAAAGTATTGGTTTCCTTATTTGTTAATCGTGAAAAATAAACTGCAGAATTATAAGTATCACCTCCAAAATTAACCTCCATCAGTGAATTTGAATTTCCTAAAGAGGATATATCACCGTTTAGCTCAATCATGCATTCCCCTAAAAAGATAGCTTTTTTCTGCATTTCATAAGTATCCTTAAGATATAAATTTTATGGTTACTATAATTATTAAAATGTAATAATTTACTCAATCTTTATTTTAAAATATATNTATTGTAGACTAACTTANGAAAATATGAGGTTTATTGGTGACAATCTTAGATATAAACAACAACTCATTTTATAATAAATTTGATTATAATGTTGAAAAAGCTATAGAGGCATTGAAAAAAGAATTTGGTCAACAATTTTCAATATCTAAATCCGTTCGTGAACAACATACTAGCACAACTACAGTTCATACACCNGAACTACCTGATGGTGTTGTTTTTGCATATAGTAAGGAAGATGTTCAAAAAACTGTAAAAATTTGTCACGAACATGGTTGCCCAATTATCCCCTTTGGTGCAGGTTCTTCTCTGGAGGGGCACCTAAATGCCAATTTTGGTGGGATCTCAATAGATATGAACAATCTCAATAATATTATAGAAGTTCACCCTGAAGATTCTACTGTTGTAGTACAACCTGGTGTAACAAGAGAACAACTTAATACATATCTAAGAGATACAGGTTTATTTTTTCCTATTGATCCTGGCGCGAATGCTTCAATTGGTGGAATGACATCTACACGAGCTTCTGGAACAAATGCAGTTCGTTATGGTACAATGAAAGACAATGTTTTATCTCTTGAAGTTGTTATGCCAAATGGTGAGATAATAAAAACTGCCAGTAGAGCAAGAAAAAGTTCAGCTGGATATGATTTAACAAGATTAATTGTTGGTTCTGAAGGAACTTTGGGTGTAATTACTGAAATTACTCTTAAACTTTATGGCATACCTGAGGAAATTGGAGCTGGCAGGTGCACGTTCCCTTCTGTNAAAGATGCAACTGATGCAGTTATCATGACGATACAAGCTGGTATACCAGTAGCTAGAATTGAACTATTAGACATTGCACAAGTTAAAGCAGTTAATAATTATTCTAAATTGAGTTTACCAGAATCACCCTTGTTGCTTTTAGAGTTTCATGGAAGCAAATCTTCTGTTAAAGAGCAGTCAGAATTATTTAACGAGATTTCTAAAGATTTTGGAGGGAATAATTTTGAGTGGAACGCTAATATTGAAGAAAGAAATAAATTATGGAAAGCTAGGCATGATGTTTATTATGCTGTAAAAGCATGTAGACCAGAGGCAGATTATATCGCAACAGACGTGTGTGTACCTATTTCAAGACTCTCGGAATGCATTACAGAAACCATTGAAGATATGGAGCAAAATAAATTATTTGGTCCTATTGTTGGTCATGTTGGAGACGGCAATTTTCATGTTCAACTTATGATTGATCCCAAAGACCAGAATGAAATTGATGTTGCGAATGGTTTCTTAGAAAGATTAGCTCATAGAGCAATTAGTATGGATGGCACATGTACTGGTGAACATGGTGTAGGGCAGGGTAAAAAACAGTATCTACTTGAGGAGCTAGGTTCTGCGGTAAATTTTATGAAATTAATTAAGGAAGAATTAGACCCCAAAGGTATTATGAATCCTGGAAAAATTTTGTAGAAATAAAATCGAATATTTTAGAGGCATTAAATATGGATGGTAATACTTCAATTTGGTCTTCAGATAATTATGATCCTGTAAGTATCAAGTTATGTGTAAAAAAGTTAAAAGAAGAATTTGGACAGCAATTTTCAGATAGTCAGAGTATTTTAGAACAACACACTCATACAATGACAATACACGAATCTGAATTACCAAATGGTGTTGTATTTGTTGAAACAAAAGAGGATGTTCAAAAAGTTGTAAATATTTGTAAAGAATATAAGTGCCCAATTATACCATTTGGTGTTGGTTCTTCCTTCGAAGGGCATCTCAATGCACCTTTTGGTGGAATNTCTATTGATATGAATAATATGAACAAAATATTGAAGGTATATCAAGATGACCTTCTAGTTGTTGTTCAACCAGGTGTAACNAGAGAGCAGCTTAATACATACCTGAGAGACACAGGTTTATTTTTTCCAATTGATCCAGGGGCAAATGCCTCAATAGGTGGAATGACTGCTACACGAGCCTCAGGAACAAATGCGGTTCGTTATGGTACAATGAAAGACAATGTCATAGCTTTGGAAGTTGTTACTCCAGACGGTCAGATAATTAAAACAGCAAATAAGGCAAGGAAAAGTTCTGCTGGATATGACTTAACAAGGCTAATGGTTGGTTCTGAAGGGACTTTGGGTATAACGACAGAAATTACTCTCAAACTCTATGGTATCCCAGAAGTTATAGCTGGTGGAAGAGTAAGTTTCCCAACAGTAAAAAATGCAACTGATGCGGTTATTATGACTATTCAAGCTGGTATCCCGGTTGCTAGAATAGAATTTATGGATACAGCACAGGTAAAGGCTGTTAATAATTATTCCAAAACAAATCTTCCTGAAGCTCCATTGTTGTTGGTAGAATTTCATGGAAGTCAATCATCTGTTGATGAACAGTCGGAGTTATTTGGAGAGATATCATCTGATTTTGGAGGTAAAGATTTTGAATGGACTTCTAACAATGAGGACAGAAATAAATTATGGAAAGCAAGGCATGATGCGTATTGGTCATGTAGAGCTGTAAGGCCAGAGGCAGAACTTTATTCTACGGATGTCTGCGTGCCTATTTCAAAATTATCGGATTGCATCACAGAAACTATTGAGGATATGGAACAAAATGAATTAATAGGTCCAATAGTAAGTCACGCAGGAGATGGAAATTTTCACGTTGCACTCTTAATTGATAAAAATAACAAAAATGAGTTAGATAAGTTAGATGAATTTTTAGTAAGAATATCTGAGAGAGCTATAAGAATGGATGGCACATGCACAGGTGAACATGGAGTTGGCCAAGGTAAAAGAAAATATATGCTTAAAGAGTTAGGTAATGCTGTAAATGTTATGAAAAGTGTAAAAGAAGCTTTTGATCCTCATAAAATAATGAACCCAGGAAAACTTTTCCTATAATATTNCATTAACATCATTCATAGTATGGTTAACAGGTTATTTTTCATTAAGTTCAAGGTGTAGAGAATCTTCTACAAGTTCAGATGATTACATACATAATTATTAGTTTTTTAATGATGGTTACTCCTGGCCCAGGTGTATTATCATTAGCTGGTGTTGGTGCAGGCTTTGGTTGGAAAGTTGGTATGATGTATCTCATTGGTTTATTTTTTGGAACTAATGGAGTTGCACTATTAGTAGTTTTAGGCTTCAAACAATTTTTATTTGAGATTGATGGTGTTGAAATTACTTTCTTGCTTCTTTCTTTATCTTATTTATCTTTTCTATCTTGGCGAATAGCTACNTCTGACAACAAAACTGGGTTTAAGCAGAGTTTGAAAGCACCTAGATTGTATGAAGGTATTTTTTTACAATTTGTTAATCCTAAAGCTTATGTTGTGCAAGGTCATTTGTTTGTAGTTTTATCTCTTGGACTGGCATCATTCAATACTGAAATTATTGTAAAATTTATTATTGTTAATTCTATTTGNATACCAATACATTTATTATGGCTTTGGTTAGGAATAAGTTTAAAGAAATGGTCATTAGGTGTTAATAAACAAATTTGGGTAAATAGGGGAATGGGCCTGGCTTTGTTTGCAGTTGTTGTCCTTTCCGCTTTCATGGAATTAAATTCAGAGATATAAAATGATCAAATATTAATCANCNACTAATTTGGCTAATTTTTTTTGCTCAAATTTTTNGCAAATATATTCTTTGTTTTTTGATTNANNAAANATCATCACGACTTATTCAACGATTCGACATATAAAAANTAAAAGTTCAATAAACTCCCCCGTTTAATTGTACTCAAAACTAATACATTCCTCCCTAGTGATTAGTTTAAATTAGGTGCAGAGGATCTCCTTAAAATCCTCACCATTAATATGTAGCCCTACCTCCTGATATGTCGAAAACTCCAGCTGTAGTAAAACTATTCTCCCTACTTCCTAAGAAAGTAATTAAAGAAGCAATCTCATCAACGGTTACGAATCTTTTTCTTGGTATTTTAGACAGCATGTAATCAATAAATTCTTGTGATACTTGATCAAGTATTCTTGTTTTTGCCGTTGCAGGAGTAATACAATTAACTGCAATATCTTGATCAGCCGTTTCTTTTCCAAGAGATTTAGTTAATCCAATAACAGCAGCCTTTGATGCTGAGTAAGCAGGAGCATTAGGGTTGCCTTCTTTTCCGGCAATAGATGCTATATTAATAATCCTACCATATCCGTTTTCTCGCATAGTTTTAACAACATATTTGTTGCAATAAAACACACCATTAACATTTACGTTGAAAACTTTTGACCACTCTTCAACTGGATAATCCCATGTTGAAAAGGTCGGACCTGCTATACCTGCACTACATACTAATATGTCAATTTTTTTTAGCTGGTTAATTGTTTCAGCCGTAGCTTGTTCTACAACTTTATTATCAGTTTGATCAACTTCTAAAAAATGGCAATTAAGTTCTTTTGCAGCGTCCATACCCAACTTTTTATCAATATCCCAAATCATAACTTCACAGCCATCATTAATAAATCTTTTTGCAGTTGCTAGTCCAATCCCTTGAGCTCCACCAGTAATAACTGCAGTTTGTCCATTAAAATTAGCCATAAACACCCCCTGTATTTGATTTGGTTGAATTATAAGAATATATTAACAATAGATATATTTCATATAAACACTTATAGTGTTTTATATCGTTCAACTATCCAATGCTAGAAAAATTTTAAAAATAGAGGAAGTTTGATGGAAATATTTCACATAGTCATTATTGGAATTGTATCTTGTCTTGCAATGGATATGTGGCAGAGGCTACTTAAATTATTATATGATATAAATCCTTCTGATTGGGGTGTGGTTGGAAGATGGTTTTTATTAGTAATGTCTAGAGGAAAAATTTATAATCCTACTATCGATGAAGAAGATCCAATTAAAAATGAATTAATAATTGGCTGGATGGTTCATTATTCCGTTGCAATTATGTATTCAGTATTTTTTTTTATTTTATTAGAATATGAAATATGTAGTGCATCTCTTATGAATGGCATTATTTTTGGTTTGATAAGTGTAATTGTTCCTTGGTTTTTTTTTATGCCAGCTTTAGGTAAAGGTTTATTAGGAACAAAGACACCGTCACCACTTATGGCTTGTTCTTTAGCAGTTGGAAGTCATATTGCTATAGGTGCACCTATCGGTGGGTTTTATCAGATATTTGGTTACTAAATTAAGATATACGTATTGAGTATAAAAAATGAATGAAAATAAATTAAGAGAGCAAATATGTTTATTAGCAACTTCTATCTTTGATAGAGGATTAACACATGGTTCAACGGGAAATATTTCAGTACGTTTGGATGATAATAATATATTAGTAACTCCGTCTGGATCCTCTTTTGGAAGACTGGATCCTAACCAAATAGTAAAAGTTTCAAAATCTGGTGAAATTACTGGTTCTACAACACCTACTAAAGAGTTGCCACTTCATCAGGCTTTTTATGAAACAAGAGGCATGAAATCTGGCGCAGTAGTACACCTTCATTCTACGTATTCAGTCGCTTTATCAATGATGCCTGGAATTAATGAAGATAATGTTTTACCCTCATATACACCTTACTCCGTNATGTTATTAGGAAAGGTAAAATTACTTCCTTTTTTTGTGCCAGGAGATCCTGCAATGGGTGATGCAATTAAAGGTCTTGCTGGAAAAAGATCTGCCGTTCTTCTTGCTAATCATGGTCCTGTTGTTTCTGGTAAAGATTTGGAATCAGCGGTTAATGCTGTTGAAGAATTAGAAGCTACTGCTAAACTAGCTCTTATATTAAGAGGGTCAGATGCAATAGAATTAAAAACATCTCAAATAGATAAAATAGTGTCTAAATTTAACATAGAATGGGATTAGGACAATGTATAAATTTTCGGCTAATTTAGGTCTTTTATGGACAGAAATGTCTCAAATCGACGCTATATATAAAGCTAAAGATAAAGGGTTTGATGCAGTAGAGTTTCAGTTTCCTTATCAATATGATTCTCNAGAAATTAAAAAAGCATTGGATGATGTAAACTTACCTGTTATGGGTATTAATACAATTAAAGGTAATATTGAAAAAGGTGATAATGGTCTATTAGCTGTCCCTTCAAGGGTGTCTGAGGCAAGAGACGCATTATTACAAGCATTTGAGTATGCAAAAGTAATTAAATCAAAAAACATTCATGCAATGGCAGGCGTCACAGATTTATCAACAAAATCTCTTGTGACTTTTATTGATAATTTAAAATTTGCAAAAGAATTGGTCAAAGAAAGTAATATCGGTTTAGTCATTGAACCTTTAAACCTAAATGATAATCCAGGATATTTTTTAACAAGAGTGGAGCAGGCTAAGGAGATATGTGAGCTTGTAGGTTCTGATAGTATAAAAATTATGTTTGATTTTTATCATGTTCAAATCAATCAAGGTAATGTCATAAATAGATTTGCAGATAATTTACCTTTCATTGGTCATGTGCAGATAGCTTCAGTAAAGGGTAGATCTGAACCAGACAAAGGTGAATTAGATTTTTCTTACATTATTCCAGAAATTTATAAAATAGGTTACAAAGGGCTGATTGGAGCAGAATATAAGCCAAGAACCACGACTGATGAAGGAATTGCTTGGATGGATAATTTTAAATAAAAATTTTTAAAGGATTTTTAAATGAAAATAATCAGACAATATGGCCCTAATGAAATAGAAAACTCATCATTGTGTTTTGGAACAATGCAGTTTGGAGACGGGGCAGATGAACGCGACAGCCAAGAAATGTATGAGGCATGTCGAGAAAATGGTATTAATTTTTTTGATACTGCATTTGTTTATACTGGAGGTAAATCTGAAAAAATTCTTGGAAATTTAATTAGAGAAGAACGTGAAAAAATTATTCTAATTACAAAAGCAGGTTCAGTTGGAGGTTCAAGTGGAGAAAATATTAGATCACAATTAGAGCAAAGTCTTAAAAGACTAAATCAGGACTACGTAGATATTTTCTTCTTACATCATTGGGATGATAATGTGCCATTAGAAGAAACATTTGAAACACTTAAAAATTTAAAAGAAGAAAAAAAATTTTTTCAATTAGGTGTTTCTAATTTTGCTGCTTGGCAAGTTTTGAAAGCAAATTTGATTGCTCAAAAATATAATTTTCCATCAGTAGATATTCTGCAACCCATGTATAATATTGTTAAAAGACAAGCCGAAGTAGAAATTCTTCCTATGGCAATATCAGAAGATATTGGTGTAATAAGTTATAGTCCTTTAGGAGGGGGACTTCTTACAGGCAAATATGACGCATCAATTACATCAAGTAAAAATACATCTGGAAGACTTCATGAAAATGAAAAATATAAAATTAGATATGGACAAGATTGGATGTACAAAGCAGCACATTCTTTAAAAAATTTAGCGAATGATTTAAATTATGATCCTATTTCTTTAGCAGTTGCTTGGGTTTTAAAGAATGATGCGGTNACTGCCCCAATAATAAGNGCCAGAAATCTAAAACAATTAAAACCTTCCNTAGATTCAGTTAAAATTTCATTAGATAATGAAACTTACAAATTAATATCTAATATCAGTCCTACACCTGCTCCTGCAACTGATAGATTAGAAGAAGTCAGTGACGATTAAATAAGGAAATCTCTTGGATACTGCNATAGAAAAAAATTGGGAAGTNTATGCTTTAAAATATGCTGAAAGAGCAGATAGAACTCGTGGTGACAGCTTCATTTTTGACGATCATTCTAATCAAGCTCACACCATTGATTATTTTATTTGGGTTTTGAAATCAGATAAGGATATTATTGTTGTAGACACAGGATATGATTACGACGAAGCTAAAAGAAGAGATAGGCCTATACAAAGAGCTCCNTCTGAGGCNTTNAAAGCTATTAACGTTGANGCTAGTGATGTTACTGANGTAATTATAACTCATCTTCATTATGATCATGCAGGNGGATTAAANGATTTTCCNAATGCAAAATTTCATCTTCAAGAAACTGAGATGGCATACGCGACTGGTCCCTGTATGTGTCATGAAACTATTAAAATGCCTTTTACGGGCGAACATGTATGTGAGATGGTTAAAAATTTATACTCTGGCAGGGTTGTCTTTTATAATGGTATTGGATCAATCAAAGGTGGAGTTACTGTTCATTTAATAGGAGGTCATTCTAGAGGATTGCAGTCTGTTAGAGTAAAAACAGAAAATGGTTATTTATGTTTNGCATCAGATGCCACACATTTCTATGAAAACTTTCTTATGGGTAAACCATTTCCTATTGTTGTTGATTTGGAAGACATGCTTAATGGCTTTAAGTTAATTAAAAGTCTGGCAACCAGTAATGATATGGTAATCCCAGGACATGATCCTCTAGTTAAAAATTTTTTTCCCAAAGAAGGAACATCAGGCTTTGTTTGGAGATTAGATAAAGGACCAACTAGTCCAGTGAAGATCTAAAGTTTTTTTCCATTGATCTTCTAAATGAAACAGTAGGATCATCAGATGAATAATCTACATCTTTCCAAGTTATAATTTGATCTTCTTTTATATCTTTATTAAGTTTTATNCCATGAGCAAGACCTATTGGCAGAGTTTCATTTGAAAGAGAGTCTTTTACTGGTATCAATTTACCCCATACAGTAGCTCCACCCTCTCCATCTAAAATTTCACCTTTTTTTAGTGCTCTTTTTGAGGTAGCAACTACATCACCTGAAAAAGTTTGTGTTTGCCCGGTAGATTGATTTAATAGAGCTGCACTAAAGATTGAAATATTTAGTTCCATACCGATTAAATGAAATGGTTTGTACATAGCAGAAAATTGTCCAGTACTATCAGTGTTCATACCATATTGTTTAAAACATGAGGCTGCATAATCATTTGGTGCCTTAAGCACNGCGTAAACTCCCCATCTTAAATCTTTAAATACATCTTTACCATCTCTATCAAGAGATGATACTACCTCAACTTGTCCATCATGTTCTAAAACACCACCATTGTTTTTTGGTTTAAGAACCTCTGCTAGATCATCCATACCACAGGGAGGAAAAAGTAATCCATTAGAGGGTACTCTTAGGTTGCAAGCGTTAGCAATAGCTGCCATTTCAAGACTAGATTTTGTTCCATCAAGAAATGAGTTAAACATTTTAGGGTTCATGCCAGCTTCATTTGCATCTTTTTCTGTTAATCCATAATAATTCCAAACTGTTTCTGGAGTTGATTTATGATATTCAGGAAGATATTTAGTACCTTTNCCAGCAGCAGTTACATAAAAGCCACTAGACCTAGCCCAGTCAACAATTTCAGCTGTAAGGGCAGGCTGGTCTCCATAAGCCATAGAATAAACAACACCAGCTGATTTAGCTTCTTTGGATAAGGAAGCACCAGCCAAAACATCTGCTTCAACATTAACCATTACGATATGTTTACCATATCGAAATGCTTCTCGGGCATGTAAAATTCCAGCTGAAGGATTTCCAGTCGCTTCAACAACTACCTCTACTTCAGATTTTGTTATTGCTTTAATTCCTGAGTCAACAAATTCGGTATTAGAAATAAGATCATCTTTCCAACCAACATTTTTACAAGCTTTTTTAGCNTTGTCTGGAATTAGATCTGCAATTATTACAACTTCTAAACCAGGTGTGGTTGGTACTTGACTTAAAAACATAGAGCCAAATTTTCCAGCTCCAATTAAAGCAACTTTTACAGGTTTATTATTATCAATTCTTTGTGAAATCAGATTTTGCAAAAACATATTTTTATTAATTCCCAAATATTTGCTTTATTTTNTGGATGTCATTATNTTTAAGNCCTAGCTGNGAAATAAAATAATTTTCNAATGANCTGTANTTTTTTTCTATTTCATCTATNGCNGCATTTAAATAAGATNNCTNNACNTTACCTAAAGTGATNAACATATTNTTTGTAACTNGAGTGTCNTGTTTTGAAGAGTTAGTCTTTTGTTCNGCTGTNGCTGCTTTAATAGTNAATAAATCATTTGAAATAAGATAATTTTCAAAAATCTTATCAANATGATTNTTNAAAANACTCTGTATCATAAAACTAGCTATGCCAGTTCTATCCTTGCCAGCTGAGCAATGAAAAATAATTGGACGTTTATTTGATCGAAGTAGAATTTCAAAAAATTTTATCCAAACTTTTTTATGGTCGTTAATGTACATGCGATAACTTTCTTCCATCACTTCTTCATAANATTTAATATTNNNTNNNTTAATTTGCTTTTGAGAAACCATTCTACTTAGAGTGCTAGCTGAAATTGGAAGGTTAATATATCTTTCTTGAAGTTTAGGAGACAGGTTATCTGGTGCCATTTTTACTTCTTTAGGATCACGAAAATCAATTATGGCATAAGGATTTAAGGTTTCTAAAATTTTAATATCTTTTATATTTAATGTACTAAGTTTAGCACATCTAAATAACAAATTTTTTTTCATTTTAGAGCCAATAGATACATCTCTAAAATTTGACACT
>FUFK010064786.1_pt1 | contig 27188 bp, 24 predicted proteins | sample 1021851 | NCBI WGS metagenome assembly FUFK01 (sample SAMEA51879418, study PRJEB19060) | metagenome
CGGCTTTTTATTACATATCGAAATAAAAATAAATTAGATGCTGTAAAATATGAACTTAAGTCATTTTATGACAACGAACAGGTAAGTTTCTTAAGATGTGATTTGTCTGAGACTGATGAAATTAATGAAATTGTGAATGTGGTTAGCAAATCAAAGATAAAACTAAATTGTCTGATCAATAACGCAGGAACTATTTTGTTTAAGAAATCTTATAATAGTGTGGGAATTGAAAAAGTCTTTGCAACAAACCATCTAGGTCCCTTTTTTCTTACAAATAGGCTCCTTGAAAAAAATTTGATACGTGAAGGTGGCAGAATAATTAATAATGGCTCTATTTCAGCTCATGTTCCAAGACCCGGATCTGCTCCTTACACATCTACAAAGCACGCAATAACTGGGTTGACAAGGTCAATCTCATTAGATGGAAGGAAATTTAACATTGCATGCAGTCAAATTGATATTGGCAATGCTGGTACAGAAATGACAAAAAGAATGTCAGAAGGCATTATTCAAGCAAGTGGTGAAGTAAAAAAAGAACCTATAATGGATGTAAACCATGTAGCGAAAGCTGTTTATGATATTGCTGAGTTGCCTTTAAATACCAACATTCAATTTATGACAATTATGGCCTCTTCAATGCCTTACATAGGACGAGGATAAACATTTAATGAACACAAATGCTCTTCAAGGCATTTTATGGATGTTATTAACAACATTACTTTTTGTGCTGGTAACTGCTGTTGTAAGGTATATAGGAGACACTATTCCTGCATCGCAAGCAGCTTTTATTAGATATGTAATTGGTACTATAATTCTCTTACCTTTCATTATCCCATTAATTAAAAAATCTATAACAAGAAAAGATTTAATTATATATATTTTCAGAGGTTTAGCTCATGGATTTGGCGTAATCCTCTGGTTTTATGCTATGTCAAGGATCCCTATAGCAGAAGTTACTGCTATTAGTTACACAGGTCCAATATATATAAGTATTGGCGCAGCAATATTTTTTGGTGAAAAATTAGCCCTTAGAAGGATTTTAGCTATTATAATTGCTTTTATAGGTACACTAATTATATTACGGCCTGGTTTCCAAGAAATATCTCTTGGTCAATTAGCTCAAGTTATTTCTGCTCCACTATTTGCTATTTCATACCTATTATCAAAGGAATTAACAAAAAATCATAACTCTCTGGTTATTGTTTGCATGCTTAGTGTATTTGTTACACTTACTCTTACGCCCCCTGCTTTATCTGTTTGGGTTCAGCCTTCAATGAAAGAAATCATTTGCCTAGGTTTTGTTGCAATACTAGCAACNTTAGGGCACATAACATTAACACANGCAATTANATCTGCACCCATTATAATNATCCANCCAATAAGTTTCCTTCAATTGGTTTGGGCAGCATTAATNGGATATTTTATTTTTTCTGAGTTGGTTGATATTTTTGTTATAATTGGAGGTCTAATAATAATTATTTCTGTAACATATATTTCGTACAGAGAAATGACATTAGAAACCAAGTATAAGACCCCTCATAATAATCTAACTAAAATTTAACAACGTGATTTGTATTATTTGCAAACAAAATAAGGCAGCAGTTTTTAAAAATATAAAACAAAAAAAATATTGGAAGTGCAATTATTGTGAAGCAATCTTTTTAGATAAAGAGTTTTATCTTAGTTCTGATGATGAGCATAAGCANTATTTAACCCACAATAATGACGTTAATGATGAAAGATACAAAAAATTCTTATCAAATTTAATGCTTCCATTAATAGATAGAATAAAACTAAAATCTATTGGATTGGATTATGGTTGCGGACCTGGTCCTGCTCTTTCACTAATGCTTAGAGAAAAGGGCTACCAAATGTTTAACTATGACCCTTTTTTCCATCCAAAAAAAAGTAATCTATTAAAAAAATATGATTTTATAAGCTGTTCAGAAACTGTAGAGCATTTTCATAATCCATTTTATGAGTTCACAAGATTTAATGAATTACTCAATGTTGGTGGTATAATAGGGATTATGACAAATTTTCATTCTAAAGAAAATATTTTTGAAAATTGGTATTACATTAAAGACCCAACCCATGTTGTTTTTTATAGCAAAAACACATTTCTGATTATTGCAAAAATGTTCAAATGGGATTGTGAATTTTTAAACAATAATTTGGTATTTTTCAAAAAAATTTATAATTAGGTCTTGAATTTGTAATTTTAAATAATGATATGTAATAAGCGATGCCAATAATGGGTCGTAAAATTAAACTATATAATGTTGCTTTTTTAAAGGACATTATTNAGTTCTTGCTAAGTATAGGAGAATATTATGACTTTTTTAACAACACCACTAATGCGTTCTTTCGTAGGATTTGACAGTTTATTTGACGAGTTCGAAAGAATGTCTGAATACACAGACAATAAGTACCCTGCATATAATATCATAAAATCAGGCGATGAAGAATACAAAATAGAAATTGCTGTTGCAGGCTTTAATGAAAACGATATTTCTATAGAAATGAAAAAAGGTTTGATGACAATAGAAGCGTCAAAATCTAAACACTCTAGTGAATATCTTCATAGAGGAATAGCAGAACGATCTTTTACAAAACAATTTAGACTTTCTGATGATATACAAGTNACTGGAGCTGATCTTAAAGATGGTTTACTCACTATAAANCTTTTTAGAGAAATTCCAGAGGCCGATAAACCAAAGCAGATTAAAATCAATACACCAGGCTTGATCAAAAAAGCTGCTTCTGCTTTGAGCTCCAAAAAAGTAGCGTAAACAAAAATATTATACTGGTGGTTTTGCCACCAGTATAATTCTTAATTTAAATTAAACTTGGTAACCAAGTTGATAATATTGGAAATAGTATCATCAAAATTCCATAAATAATTCCAACAACTGTGAATAAAGGAACCTCTTTGAAGGCATTTCCAGGATTTTCTTTTATTACACTCGCAGATGTATATATGCCAACGCATACTGGTGGAGTTATCATTCCAATACCTGCAAATGCAACAAACACAACATATAAATGAATTAAACTTTGATTGAAAGAAAGTATGATAGCAGAAAAAATTGGAATAGTAAGATAAAACACAGGCACAATTTCAATAAATGTACCTAATATCAAACAAATTAAAGCCATTGCAAACCAAAAGAAATTTAAACCAACTCCCATTTCTGTTATTGAGGAAATTATAAATTGGGGAAATTGAGTATAAGTAAAAACCTTGCTCAGAAAAGTTGCCATTGCTATTATCGAAAATATAACGGCAGTAGTAACTGCAGTTTCTTTAATGCTTAATAATAAAGAGCTAAATGTTAGCTCTCTGTAGATCAAAAATCCCATAAATATTGCCCATATTCCTGATACAGCCGCTGACTCAGATGGCGTTAGAAAACCACCGTAGATGCCACCCAAAATAATCAAAGGGGTGAGCAAAGCTGGAAATGCCTTAAATCCTAAAACAAGCTTTTCATAATTAGAAGCTGGTTTATACCTCCCTATATGACGACACTTAAATAAAACAAGTGCTATCATAAATAATAAAAGTATTAATCCAGGTATTACTCCTGCTGCAAATGTCTTAGAAACTGGAACATACGTAAGCGCACTATATAAAATTGCTGCATTTGAAGGAGGTATTAAAGCCTCTAGTAATGCAGCAGATGCAGCAAGTACTATGACNAAAGGCTTAGGGTAACCCTCCTCTATCATTTTTGGCATCATTATTGTTCCTACCGCTGTGATAGCAGCTAAGATTGATCCACAAAATGCTGCAAAAAAACCCATTGCAATAACCATCGCTATTCCAAGACCACCAGGCCAATGCCCCACAAGAGAAGTTGCAAAATTAACTAATCTATTTGCAGCTCCACCTCTGAGCATAACCATTCCAGAGAACACAAATAAAGGAACCGCTATCAAGACATGCTTATTCATTGACTCAAATGCCATTTGAATAAGTGTTGACCAAGGTAAATTCAGCCCCCAAATTGCTGCCACTGAACTGCCAAGNCCAAANACTAAGAATATTGGNACAGANGCAAAAAGNAAAACAAAGGAGAGAATTACNGCAAATAAAAACATTAGTTTATTGAACTCTCATTGATTTCTTGAATGGTTGTTAATAAAAGCTCTAAAGAGAAAAGTCCCATTATAACAAAGCCTACTGGAAAAGATAAAAACATAATCCAAATTGGAACATCAATTTCTAATTCCATCATTTGTCCTAAATTGTAAAAAAGCATTGTTGCGTCTAAACCAGCTTTAAAAAAAATAAATGATGAAAGCAAACTTATAAAATAAACAAATAATTTAACAAATCTGAGCGTTCGCTTAGTCATTACAGTACTTACAAAATCTACTTCAATATGACTTCCTGTTTTCAGTAAAGGCCCTAATAAAGGAAAAACAAGCCAACTAACTAAGGCTGGTGGAAGCTCAATAAACCAGTCAAACCCATGACCAGATATATATCTTGTTAACGCACTTGCAGAGAGTGCAAGAACCATTATAGACACTATAACCATTGCAATAAAAAATGTAATTTTTGTCAAAATCCCATTAAAATATTGCAATGGCCAAATTATACTACTCATTATTAATTAAGACTTAATAATTAGTTTTGAGGTAAATTTAATTAGCAACAAATGCCTCAGCAGCTTTTAGAGCATCAGCATCAAATTTATCCATCATAGCTGGAAGAACTTTTTCTGACATTAATTTATCAAATTTATCTTTTTCAGCTCCAGCTAGTACAGTCATCTTACCGCCTCTAGCCTCAAATTCAGAAATTACTTCCTCACCAACGCCTATAATTTTGCTTGTAGAAACATCACCAAATTTCTTACCAGCATCTAAAACTACTTGCTGTAAATCACTTGGTAATTTACCAAACCAGTCACTATTAGCCATAATATATGCATCAGCAAAGTATTGATATGGTCTTTGACCAAACTTCAAAAACTCCCACCAGCTATAAGCTCTTATACTTTGTGGAGGAGTATTGATTGTGTCAATCATACCTGTCTGAAGTGCAGTATAAACTTCACTAGTTTTTAGGCCAACAATTTTTGCACCATAAGCTTTCCACATCGGCTCTTCAGCTCCAATTAGCCTTCTAGCTTTTAAATCTTTCATAGCATCTACACCTGTTAATTCCCTTGCACCACTAAATGTCATAACTGGGCCAACTGGATTATACATAACAAGTGTTGAGTTTGTTTTATTTAAAAGATCTCCCCAAATTTCTTGTCCTTTATCAGATTTTTGAAAAAACTCTCTTTGTTGTTCGAATGAATCAAATAACCCAGGAATAGTAGCAACATTAAAGTTTTTATTAATTTTTGGAAATCCTACAACTCCTACTACTCCACCTAAATCAACAGCTCCAGAAGTAATACCCCCCATTATCTCACGAATTCCAAATAGTTGGCCTGAATGGAAAACTTCAATTTTTAGCCTTCCATTTGATTTTTCAAAAACTTCATCAACAAACATTTGAGCATGCTTAGTACAATGGTGCTTATCATTCCAATGCATTGATAGCCTGCCAGTGAATTCTGCAGCAAGCGCAGATAAAGAAAAACACATAGAAAACAAAACTAAAAAACTTAATTTTGTATAGCGTATAAAAGTATTTAAAAGACTCATATTTTATTTCTCCCGTTATTTTATAAAACAACTCTTGCAAAAATAAATAGATTAGTAAATGGATTTGATAAATAAATAATTGAAACTTATTCAATATTTATATTTATTNATAAAATTAGAAACAAAGTATTTACGAAAGGCAATCTAATGAGTGAGTTAAATATTGGATCAGAACAAATCATTACAGTAATTCAATGTAATGTAAAAAGTAATCCAGAAGAATTCAAAAAATGGATAAAAGATAGAGCATCAAAATATGTTTACGAGCTTAAAGAAGAAAATACAATTAGTTACGAATGGTTTCTATCTGATAATGGGAAAAAAGCAACATTAGTTGAGAGATATACTAATAGTGATGCTACAGTTCAACGCTTTAAAAATCATGGTGCTAGCCCTATAGCAAGCGAGGTTGTGGAGTTTGTAGATTTTGAGGCAGTCTATTGTTTTGGAAATCCAAAAGAAGATTTAAGAGAAATGCTTGGAGCATGGGGTGCAATAATTCAAAATCACTTTTGTGGATTTAATCACTCATTATAAAAAATTAATCAAATTTAAATAATTTAAAATCATTTGATTGTTCATTTTAAAAGTTAATTTATATCACTATCTTTTGAACTATCTAAAATTGTTTCGACTTCACTAACTTGATTAATTTTATCTAATTTAAATTCGGCTACTTTATTTTTCGCATTATTTGCAATACCTGATAATTCAATCATTGAAGCAGATATTTCTTCAGCTGCTACTGAGTTNGTCTCACCAATAGTAGTTAAATTAGATACGGAGTCTAAAACACTTTTGTTCTTTTCTTTCTGTTCTTGAGATTGTGCTACGACTTCATTCATCATTTCCTTCTGATGATTTGACTGATCCACGACTTCATTCATCATGCTTTGCTGGCTATTAGCTTCTTTGACAATCTCTTGCATCATTTCTTCAACTGATCGAACTGTATCACTAATTTTATTCATCTCGTCTCGAAGTGTTTGCATCCTTTCAGAACCTCCTGATGCTTCTTCTTTAGCAGCCTCTGTNAGANTTGATATATCTTTGACTGAACTTCCTGATCTCTCAGCAAGTTTGCCAACCTCAGTAGCAACAACCGAAAAGCCCCTGCCTTGTTCTCCGGCGCGTGCCGCTTCTATTGAAGCATTTAAGGAAAGCATATTTGTCTGCTGAGCAATTTCATCAATTAAAATTGATATCTTTGATATTTCTTCACTATTACTTTCAATTTTCTCTACAATTTTCATCATCTCTGTTGCTTCTACTTTACCTTGATCAGATATCGATGACGCATCCCTTGCAATCTTTGAGGTGTTCTTTGCTTTTTCATCTACAGTATTAGAAATATCAAGAGTAGTTTGGATCTTTTCGTCTACCTTATTAGATATCTCTAATGTGTTTCGAGCTTTCTCATTTACATTATTAGATATTTCTGAAGTCTCTACCATCTGTTGAGAAATCCTTTGCGTTGCATCAAGTTGGTCTTTAGCGCCATCTGCTATTTGACTAATTGCACCCTCGACCTGGGCTGAAGCAGCTGCCATTCTTTGGACCTCTGCTAGTATCTCCTGAAAAGTATTAGATAATTTCGTAAGTGAGCTAGATATATGCAATGCAGAACGTCCTATATCACCTTTAAATTCTTGATTGATACGTGCAGTCAAATCTCCATTAGCAACTTTACTAAAAAGCTCTTCAATTTCTGTAAATGCCATCTTTGTATTAGCTACCATTTTATTAATAGCTTTTGCAGCATCTCCAATCTCATCTTCATTCTGAATATTAATAGTTTTACTAAAATCGCCTGTTTCAGCAATTTCCTTAGATACATTCGCAAACTCACGCATTGGTCTTACAACTGCATAAATTGCTACAATGTATCCGATACCTATAGCTAAAAGAAGCCCCAAAACTGAAACTACTATTATTGTCGTTATTAAAAAATCTAAGTGACTTTCATTTTGAGAAATTGATTTTTTTATCTGATTATTATTATTCTTAATGAGTTGGTCTAAAGTAGATCTAATACTTGCATAAGGCAAATAAACGTCATTTTTTAGAGATTTTTCTAAAGCTGCCTGAATTCTACCAAGCGCAGCATACTTGTTTAAATTAACTGAATTTGAAGGTCCAGATTCATTCGCAAAATTATTAAAGCTTAAAGAATACTTACTAAATGCCTCCCAAACTTTATCTGAAATCAGTAATTGCTCTCGTAGTAATTCTGCACTTTCACCTGAGAAAAAATAGGGTATTCTATGATCAAGAGATTTTTCTGTTCCCCTAAAATAATCAAACTCACTTCGAATACTGTTAATATTATTTTTAATTTCATTAATAAGATCATCAGCAGTAATTTCCGAAGAGTTAGAGTCCTTAGAATTATTCATATAATATGGATTGCTTCTATCCAATTTTTTTTGGGACCCCATTTGCTTATTACTAAAAGAAGAAAATAATTCATACTCACTTTGTTTCATAGTAGAAAACTTACCAGATAAATTACTGAGAAACATATTGTAACTGTAGACAAAACTCCTCATTTCTTTGTCTTCTCTTAATTCATAACTTTCAGTCAAATTAAAGCTAGATTTAGCTGCCTTAATAAGAAGGTTAGTTATATAAAAGTATTGCTCATCGAGAATTTTACGTATTTTNTCTGTTTCATTTTCTATCTTGATAACTCTCTCTGCATTGTAAAATACTCCTTCAAATTTTGAGTATAAATTTTTATCAAGCTTGTCTCTAACTACGATTAATTCGTCTAGTAATTCTTTATGATAAAGGTGTTTATCAGGAATTGTTTGGTTGTCATAATTCCCAGCATTATCCACAAATNATGAATAATCTGTTTTGCCTAAAATAATAGTAAATATTTCAGAAAATTCTGTTTGGAACCTTACCTGTTTACTCGTAATTGTATCATTTGCATTTTCTAATAGTTCAAGACTATTTTGTTTTGTCGCTAGTAGTACATCATTAGTTGCAGCAGACTTTAATTCACCCAAGTATAATTTAGCTTTTTCAAGCTTATTAGTTATCTGCAATTGAACTTCATTAATTTCTTTAAAATTTTTATTAAGACTATTCATTCCATAGCCAGCAATTATAGCCACAATGATTGCTAATAAAACTGCTGGGACAAGATCTAAAACAGATTTAAAAATTAATTTAGTGTTATTCAAAAAGTTCATAAATCTCTTTCTCAAATAAAGAAATTTTTAGTTAATATTAGGTTATTTATACTAAAGCTTTATAATTCAAAAAATATTTAATTTTANTATATTAGATATTCATTTTTTTAATATTTAAAATNTAAATTATTTTACTTCAAATTAATTCGAAACATAACCTCATTTCGTCGCAGAAAAAATGGTGTCATGGGACCATTGTATGTAGCTTTAATTGGCTCTCCTATGGTTTTGACATTATCTTTTATTAAAAACTNTTGAAGTATCTTTACATACTTTAGAAAATTATCATAACTTGATCTTCCTGAGTATTTAATAACAGCGTAAGGCCCACCTTTTATTGTAACCAAATTTATATTTTCAGAATTTGGTTTTGGAGCATTACTCTTAGAGTAAATTTCTGGTAAGAAAAAATTCATAGTTTTTCCATTTACACCTTCAAATTCAATTACTGGGGCTGTCATATTAATTTTAGATGATGTTGAATTTGAACCTGAAATATATTCAAACAAACGCCTAAAAGCTGTATCTTCACCAGAATTTTTAATAGTTTGTATGGAAGGCCTGTCTGAATAATTTCTTATCTCATAATTTTGTGTTTTTTTGATTAAATCAAATTTTGGTTCTTCTGTTGCCATATTTATCAAAATTCAAAAAATAGAGAACATAGTATAAAATTACAATTTATGAAATTAATTTATTTAAAAGATTTATTAAAATTAGATACTTTAATGAAAATTTATTTAAGGTTGTCAATCTGTTTTGATTCCATATCTAACACTACTTCACCCTCAACAACATCTACTTTCAAAAATTCTCTATTTTGTTTTTTTATATCTTTAAAATAGTTATCTATCTTTTCAATAATTGATTTATTTTCAAAAAGTGTCATTACGATGGCTTTGTTTTTTTCAACCTTTGATACTGTAACTCTAGAAGCACCCAATTTAAGAACTTGGGGACAACCGTTATTTTTAAAGTTTTCTAGCCACATATTAAATTGGCTTTCATTTATAGCTGTGATTGATCTGGTTCTGATAATCATAAAATTTACCAATGCNATGGTGGGCACGACAAGGTTCGAACTTGTGACCCCTACGATGTCAACGTAGTGCTCTACCGCTGAGCTACGCGCCCTAATNATTACTCGATATCATGAGAAATAATTGCTATCAAGTAGATTTACAAGTTTATTAATTTTAAATATCTTACGTATAAAATATTTTATAATAACAAAAATATGATTGAAAATAATCAGGTTATAAATTTTGAAGATAAAATTTTAAAAAGTTCTTTGATTTTATCATCACCACATAGTGGCGTTTATTATCCTGACGATTTTTTTTCTTTGCTAAAAACTGATGTTTCAGAACTAAAGCAAATTGAAGATAGTTTAGTAGATGAGTTAATTTCTGGGAATTTGGATAAAAAAAATCTTATTTTAAAAGCTGTATGGTCCCGTTCAGTCGTTGATGTTAACAGGGCAAAAAATGATTTTAATTATAATGATTTTGAGCCTCCAATAGAACACATTAGCTCCAAACCTACAAAATATTCAAGATCTGGAATAGGCGTTATACCAATAAAATGCGGCATGGGTGAAAGTATTTATAATACAAAACTTTCAGGTGAATTAGCAAAAAAATGGTTAGATGTGGCATGGACAACTTATCATCAAACTTTGATAGAACTCCTTCAAAAGGCTCATACAAATTTTGGTCATTATATATTGTTTGATTTTCATTCAATGCCTTCCACATCAGAGAATTTAAATAATAAAATTGATATAGTTTTAGGAGACTGCCATGGGAAAAGTATTCATCCTAAATGTATTGATTTTTTTGAAAATGAACTTTCTAAACAAGGCTTAAAAGTTAGAAGAAACTCGCCTTATTCAGGTGGCTACATNACAGAATTCTATGGCAAACCAAAAGAGAATAAACATGCAATTCAGATTGAAATTAATAGATCAATTTATCTAAATGAAAAAACTAGACAGAAAAACTCGAATTTTGATAATTGTAAATTAAAATTAAATACAGCAATTAATAATTTTGAAAAAAATAAACATAATTTATTAAACTAGAAAACTTCTCTCAATTCTATTTGGGTCACATGCGCGAAGTATTTCATTATCTAAGCCTATAGGTTGATTTAAAATAATACTAACAAGAGCATCACCTAATAAAGGACCCATAATCATACCCCTCGCACCTAATGCAGATAAAATAAAAAGGTTTTCATCGATTGATCCCATCATTGGCATCCTATCATAGGTTGAGACCCTCATTGATACTCTTCCATCAAGTTTTGCAGCATCAATCTTTTCACTAATTAAAATATTGTTGTAAATCTCATCTGGAATATTTGATAGATTAATTTCATTTGCTTTTACTGATACTTTATTTCTTTTCTTACTATTTTTTTCAAATGTAGCACCAATAGTAATTATATCATTAATGGGTGGCGTTAAGTATCCAGAAAAGCTTAGATTAGATTTTGGTAAATCTTTAAATGTACTTTTATCTAAATGAGTTACTTGGCCTTGAGTATATTGTAGATTAAATACAGAAGTCTGCCTAAGATTATTCAGACCTTCTGAACATGCTAAAATCAGTACTTCTGTTATTATTTCTTCATTATTTGATAGTTTTACTTTCCATCCATTGATATGCTTTTGAATATCAATCAACTCAACACCGAAAATTCTCTCAATACTGTCATCGACAAGCTTATTAACAAATTCTGAGGGTTTTATAGTGCCGCCAAAATCATGGACTATCCCATTAAGATTTATTTTTCCTCCAGAAATTTCTGCTTTGTCCTCCTCATTTAATTCTCGAACAAGATCAGAAGGCCATCCTTGGGAAAGAATAATTTTTTGTTTCTTTTCCTCTCTTTCAGGAATACCAAATATTATTGATTTATCATTTAATGCGACATTTAATTTTTTTGCTTGAAATCTAGAATAACGATAACACGCTAAAGATAACCTGCCTGCTGCAGTATTAACCGTTGTTAGTCTTGGATACTGCACAGCTGCTAAATTTCCAGAAGCGCCTTGAGCTAGCTTGTTATATTTATCAATTATTGTTGACTTATAACCTCTAGCATTTAATGAATGAGCTATACTTGCACCAGCGATACCTCCTCCAACTATTAAAAATTTTTTAAATTGATTTTTAGTTTTCTTTATTGAGACTTTTTTACCAACAGACATTTCTTTCTTAGATCTAAATCCTTTAATTTTGTNAACTTCAAATCCNGCTCTTTCTAAATTTCTTCTGACAAAACCTGCNGACGAAAAAGTTGAAAAAGTTCCTGAAGGCTTTGTTAATCTAAANACNTCNTTCATCACTTCTTCAGACCACATNTCCNAATTTTTATTTGGATTAAAGCCATCTAAAAACCATGCATCTGCTTCAAAATTGCGTCTCTTGAGTGCATCAAGAACTTCTTCATAAATTAAAGTCAGCCTTACCCTACCATTTTGAAGATTTAATCTGTGAACTCCTGGCCATAAGGGCGGCAATGCATCACGTAATTCATCCCAATAGTTTTTTAACTNTAAATTATTACCATNAATTTTATTTAAAATATTCTCCTTAAGTGGATACCCTTCTATTGAGATAAAATCTAAATATCCTTCATTATTTAAGTTATTAAATAATTTCCAAGTTAGTAGAAAGTTTAGTCCAGTTCCAAAACCAAGTTCAGCTATTGTAAAATTTGAAATTTTTGAAAATCTTTCTTGAAGTTTATTAGCTTTAAGAAAAACATATTCGGATTCTGCTTCTCCATTCTCAGGNGAAAAATAAATATCATCATAATGTTTTGAACGAATTGTTTTTTCAAAAAAATTTGTGGAAAAATAACCTGTAGAGATGTAACTTGGTTTTTTCATAAAGAATAATAATAAAATTATACTAGAACTATCAATAACACTCTATGAAAAAAGACAAGTTTTGGATAAATAAAAAATTAACAGAATTAAGTCACAGCGAGTGGGAAGCTTTATGCGATAATTGCGGAAAATGCTGCGTTATAAAACTCCAAAATGAAAAAAATAATGAAATTTTCTATACTAATATCTCNTGTAAGCTACTTGATACAGANAATTGCAAATGTATGGATTATTCAAATAGAAAGAAAATAGTACCTGATTGTGTTAAGCTGACACCAAACAACTTGTCTCAACTAAATTGGATGCCAAATACTTGTGCTTACAAATTAGTAAATGAAGGAAAAAAACTTCCAAGTTGGCATCCATTAATGCAAGAAGAATATGATAAAAAAACACATGAAAAATATTCAGTCGCAAAAAAAGTAATTTCCGAAGAAGAAATAAATATGGAAAATATTACTGATTATATTTATGATTGGGATAAAGAGGTGAAAGAATGAGTAGATTTTCATGGATACTATTAATTTTACTTGTAATCTTAGCAGTTTCTCAATTGTGGATGATGGACAATAGAGAAGCACCTTCCTGGACGAAGTGTAAAGAAAACCTACTTATGCAAACCATTACTGGCAATTGCACGTTGAGAGAAGGATTTAAGCTCGAGAATTCAGAAAGTCTAACTGAAAGCTAGATTAATTCCTTACATTTAATAATCTCTCAAGATTTTCGATNGTATCTGCCTCGTTAGCAGGTTTATCCCACCTTATCCTTTTTATTCTAGGAAAACGCATCGCTAATCCTGATTTATGTCGTTTAGATTTTTGAATATCATCAAACGCAACCTCTAAGACAAGTGTTTTTTCTACCTCTCTAACAGGACCAAACCTATTTGTTGTATTAGCTCTAATAAATTTATCAAGTTTAAGTAATTCTTGATCTGTAAAGCCACTGTAAGCTTTCCCAACTGTTACTAATTCTCTATTTTTTAAATAGCCATTCCAAACTCCAAATGTGTAATCTGAGTAAAAAGAAGATCTTTTTCCATGGCCTCTTTGGGCGTATAGAAGAACCACGTCAATGCTATATGGGTCTCTTTTAAATTTAAACCATGGGCCTTTTGGCCTTCCTGGCTCATAAGTTGAATTTCTTAGCTTAAGCATCAAGCCTTCATAGTTCAAATCTTGTCTACACTGTAACCTCTTTCCTTCGAGGTCCTTAAAATTTTTGAAAACTACTTCATCAGAGAATTTTATAAATGATAGTTTTTCTTCAAGTATAAAAGCCTTTAATAACTCTCGCCTATCAATAACNCTTTTGTCTCTTATGTCTTGGCCCTTAATATAAAGAGCATCATAAGCAACTATAAAAGTAGGCATGTTTCTAATTAAATCCTTTGAAGGATTTTTTCTATTTAGCCTTTGCTGAAGGTCATTAAAACTTCCTGGAATTTTAATTGAACCTGCCATTAGTTCACCATCAAGACAAAAGTCTTGGCTGAAACTATTTTCAATTATATCAGGAAAAGAATTTGATATATCATCACCTGATCTAGAATAAAGTTTGACTTCATTTTTCATTGAAACGAGTTGTACTCTAATTCCATCCCATTTCCATTCAGCCAAATAACTAATAGGATTAATTAATTTGTAATCATTTTCTTCAAGTGGATTAGCAAGCATTGGAGAACGAAATATTGGCTTGTCTTTAACTATTGGTTTTTCAATTATTCCCTTACTCCATTCAATTATTTCTTTGTAAGGAGGATCAAAAGCATGCCAAAGTTCCTCAATATCTTTTATGTTTTTATTAAAATATTTTGAAATTGCTGTTTTAGCTAGTCTGCTAGAAACGCCAACACGTAACCCTCCAGTAATAATCTTTAGAAATGCCCAACGAGTATTTTGNTCAAAATTGTCTAAATAATTAGAAATTAACTCTGGNGCTTCCTTTTTNTGAACATTAATTAAGTCTTTAATNACATNTGTNAGTGTCACACTTGAAAAATTTGCATTTTTAATATTTTTTTCAGGCCATATTAAAGATACAGTTTCAGCCATGTCTCCAACATAGTCATAAGATAAATCAAATAGATACTTGTCTATATGCAGCTTTGAAATCTCTTTAACCATAGATGGCTTTACTTTAGAAATTTCTAATTCTTCACAAATAATAGACANTCCCCAGCCGATTTCCTCTGAATTGCTATCTTTTATCCAATTCACAATATGATCTATTTTGTCATTTCTACTTGAAGTTAGAATAAGATTTAACAGTAACTCAGCAAATCGCTTCATAAATCAGTATCACTTTCATAGCCAATAATAGATAGTGCTTTAGCTGTAAGATTGTTTTTACTACACTCATATATTAAAGCCTCCTCAGCACCATGAGTTATCCAAACNTCTTTTGGTGAAACTTCTTTAATAGTTGTTAAAATTTCATTCCAATCTGCATGATCAGAAAGTATTAATGGTAGGTTAATTCCTCTTTGCTTTGCCCTTTGTTTGACTGTCATCCATCCTGAAGCCATCCCCAAAATTGGATCAGGGAAACGTCTTGACCANCGATCTGCTAANGCAGATGGAGGAGCTAATATTAATTTTCCCTTATAAAAATCATGAGGCTTCTCTGGTTTATCTTGAATTGTTGCAGGTTCTAAATCACCTAAATCTATTCCAAATTTTTCATACAAGTTACAAATTTTTACCAATGAACCATGCAAATAAATTGTATTGTGCCAACCATTATTTCTAAGCATTTTTATGAGTCTTTGTGCCTTACCAAGGCTGTAGACGCCAATTACATGACATCTTTCAGGAAAGTTTTGGATTGATTTAATTAATAAATTTATTTGAGTATTGGCATTTGGGTGTTTGAAAACAGGTAAAGCAAATGTGGCTTCAGTTATAAATATATCAGATTTAATAGGTTCAAATGCTGCACAAGTTGGATCATCTTGTCTTTTATAATCACCTGAAACTGTAATTACTTGGTTCGCAAAATTCATAACCACTTGAGCTGAACCTAATACATGTCCAGCAGGTGCAAGGAAAATTTTAACTTCCTCAATNGTNAATTTCTCATGATATTTGAGTACAGTTGATTTTTTGCAAAAATTATTGCCATATCTCTCTTTCATAATTTCTAGAGTTTCCAGTGTAGCTATTACATGCTCATGTCCTGCCCTAGCGTGGTCAGCATGACCATGAGTTATAATTGCTTTTTTTACAGGATAAATTGGGTCCACAAAAAATGAACCATCTTTGACTTGGATACCTTCTTTTGTCTTTTTTATCCAATCAACTTTCATGGTCTAACGTTTCTTGTATTGATTTTTTCCAAATAGATTTGAATATTCATCATCAGTTAAAACTTGATTATTTTTTCTCATTTCCTGTCCAACAGACATACCTTTAGCAACTGCAGATCTTTTTTTCATTTGTTCTTTCCATCTTGTTACATTATCAAAGTGAGATAATTCCACCCCTTGTCTATCAGGCGTCATTGTCCATGGATAAACTGCGATATCTGCTATAGAATACTCTCCTGTAATCCATTCTTGATCTTTTAATTTATTATCTAAAACACCATAAAGTCTATTTGCTTCACTAGAATATCTTTCCTGTGCATAATTTATTTTTTCTTTTGCATAAAAATTAAAGTGGTGTGCCTGACCAAGCATTGGTCCAAATCCAGCCATTTGCCATGTTAACCACTGAATAATTTCAAATCTCTTTAATTTATCATTTGAATAAAATTTATTATATTTTTCTGCAAAAAATAGTAATATTACCCCTGATTCAAAAAGAGTTATTTTTTTGCCATTCTCTTCAAATTCAATTGCTGGTATTTTATTGTTTGGAGAAATTTTTAAAAATTTTTCAAAAAATTGTTCACCCTTGTTTATATCAACTTTAATGAGGTTATATTTCAATTTAAGTTCTTCAAAAAGAATTGAAACTTTTCGAGCGTTAGGTGTTGGCCAGTAATAAAGATTTATCATTATAAATTCCAAAAAATGTTTGATTTAAATCTAAGCATTAAACGTATATAACTATTATTCAAATTTTTATTAACTATTTATTAATTATGTTAAATCCAAAAATTGATGACTGGTTTAAATTCAAAGGGTGGGTACCTCATAATTATCAGATAGAGCTAAATAATAAGTTGTCTAATCTAAATTCGGCCTTAGTAATCGCTCCTACGGGTGGAGGGAAAACCCTAGCAGGATTTATACCTGCCATAGCTGATATAATTAAAGAAGTGCCTAAAGGACTTCATACATTATATATATCACCATTAAAGGCCTTGGCTAACGATATAGAGAGAAATTTGGAATTCCCAATTAAAGAAATGGAATTAGATATTACTTTAGAAACAAGAACAGGAGACACTAAACAAAGCAAAAGAAATTCTCAGAAACATAACCCTCCTCATTTTTTAATGACTACACCAGAAAGTTTTATTCTTATGCTTTCTTGGGAAACATCAAAAAAGTTTTTTAGTAATTTGAAATTTTTAATAATTGATGAAATTCATACTCTTTTTAATGACAAAAGAGGTGACCTTTTGTCATTAGGAATTTCCGAACTTAGAAATATTAATAGTCACTTTAAAAAAATAGGTCTATCTGCAACAGTCTCTGATCCTAAAACAATTTTGCTTTGGTTAAATTCTGGTGACAATCCAAATCATAANTCAACTATCATACAACAACCTAAATTTTTAAATCCTAACATAGATATACCAAAAACAAAAAGAAACATACCATGGTCTGGGCATAGCGGCATATATGCACTGGGTGACATATTAAATATAATTTCTCAAAACAAAACGACAATTATATTTGTAAATACAAGGGCGCAATCAGAAATTTTGTTTCAAGAAATTTGGAAAATTAATGAAGAGAATTTCACCATAGCNTTGCANCATGGTTCTTTATCAAAGGAGCAAAGATTAAGAGTAGAAAGTGAAATGTCTAAAGGGCATTTAAAGGCAGTAATTGCAACATCATCTCTTGATTTGGGAATTGATTGGAACAGTGTTGATCATATAATAAACCTTGGAGCACCAAAAGGTGTCAATAGGCTTATACAACGCATTGGTAGATCAGGACATAGTTATAATAGAGTGAGTAGAGCTTCTCTAATTCCTACAAATAAATTTGAATTACTCGAGTGTCACGCAGCTGTAAATCTTGTGAATAAAGAGCACTTAGACAAGATAGATTATTCAGATGGCGCCCTAGAAGTTTTGGCTCAATTCTTGGTTGGTTTATCTTTATCAGCGCCATTAGACCCAAGCTTAACATATAGAATAGTCAAAAAAGCTTTTCCTTATAAAAATTTAACAAAAGAGGAATTTGACGAAACGCTGGATTTTGTTTCTACTGGTGGTTACTCACTGAGTGAATATGGAAAATTCCATCAAATTGTAAAAGGCATTGATGGCAAATATAGACCGTCAAACAAAATTCTCAAGACATTATGGAGAATGAATGTCGGTACTATTGTTGAAGCAGTAAATATAAAAGTAAAATTAAAAGGAGGAAAATTACTTGGCAATGTAGAAGAATACTTTGCTCAATCTCTTTCAAAAGGTGATACATTCATTTTTTCTGGGAGGATGCTTGAATTTTTGAAATTAGAAAAAAATTCTCTTATAGTGACTCCAAGTAATAAAAGTGAACCAAAAGTACCATCCTTTATTGGAGGAAGGCTTCCAATTTCAAGCACCCTTGCTGAAGAAGTCAGAATAATTTTAGAAAATAAAAACAGCTGGAATATATTAGGTTCAGAAGCATGTTTTTGGCTTAATAAACAACTGAATGATTCAATCATACCTCAAAAGGATAAATTATTAATCGAAATTTTTAAAAGAGGAAATCGCTATTACACAGTTGCCTATTGTTTTGAGGGCAGAAAAGCCCATCAAACACTGGGCATGTTATTAACTAAAAGAATGGAAAGACAAAAGTTAAAGCCAATTGGATTTGTAGCTAATGATTACGCTATTGCAATTTGGAGTAAAAACTGCCCAGAAGATATAAATAATTTATTTAATTTAGACATCTTAGGTGATGATTTAGAAGAGTGGCTTGAGGAGACCTCCATACTAAAAAGAAGTTTTAGATCTATTGCAGTAATTGCTGGATTAATTAATCAAAATATAATTGGAGCAGATATAAATCAGAGGCAAATGACAATTAATTCAGATCTTATTTATGATGTGCTCAAAAGACACCAACCTGATCATTTTCTTTTAAAAGCAACAAGAATTGATGCTGCGAAGGGTTTAACTGATATATCAAGATTAAATAATATGTTGAAAAAGTTTGAAGGCAAAATTGAGGTTAAATTTAATAATAAAGCTACCCCTCTNGCAGTCCCTATTCTTTTGGAAATTGGCAAAGAAACAATTCATGGTGAGGTTGAGGATTTTTTATTAGAAGAGCTTGAGGCTGAATTGGAGAAAAATTCTACTAATGTCTAAAAAAAATGATATTATTGTAGCTTATTTAAATAATCAAGAATGCTTTCTTCACCACTCAGGTGTGATTTTTATACCTAAAATAAAAGCTATAATAATATCTGATATTCATTTTGAAAAAGCCTCTGCTCTCAATATAAAAAAAATATCAACAATACCTTTGCCTTCATTTGATACTCATGAAATTTTAATAACTTTAAATAAAATTTTTAAAATATTTGATCCAAAAAAAATTATATTTTTAGGAGATACTTTTCATAATTTGATATCAGCTGAATATATTTCTGAAAAATATAAAAAAAATATTAAAGATATAATTAATGAATTTGAATGCATATGGATTAAGGGCAATCATGACGTAAACAAACCTTCTTGGCTTAATGTTACTCCAATTGATGAACATGAAGAAATTGGAATAGTATTTAGGCATATTACCAAATTTGAAGACAATGAAATTAGTGGCCATTATCACTTAAAAACAAAAATAAAAACTAGAGATAAATCAATTACAGGTAAGTGTTTTATTTTTAACAATAAAACTATAATTATGCCATCTTTTGGAATCTTTACAGGCGGCCTATATTTATCAGAGTTTTTAAATCAATTTAGTTATCAAGGTAAAATAAATATTGGTTTTATCTATAGGAATAAAATTTATAATTATAACTTGAAAGCTGTTTTAAAATAATTAATTGAAGTTATTAAATAGATTATTCCTATGAAACAACAAACAATATTATGGTTTAGAGTTGATCTAAGACTATCAGATAATCCAGCTTTAAAAAAAGCTATAGATCTAAATTTACCAGTACTACCAATCTTTATTTATGATGAAGAAGATGCTCAAAGTCGCTCACTAGGTGCAGCCTCTAAATGGTGGTTACATAAAAGTCTTGAAAACTTATCAAGTGAACTTGAATTAGTTGGTAGCAAGCTACTGATTTTCAGAGGAAAAGCTGAAGAAGTTTTGCAAAAATTAATTCATGATACAAAAGCAACAAATGTTTTATGGAATAGAAGATATGAACCTTGGGCTGTCAAAAGAGATAGATTAATTAAAGAAAAACTCTCAGCCCANTCAATAAATGTTATGAGCTTTAATGGGAGTCTTCTTTATGAACCTTGGGAAATAAAAAGCAAAATTGGTAACCCACTAAAGGTTTTTACTCCGTATAAAAGAGCACTTTTAAGTAAGGGCATCCCAGAACCTGTAAATTCAAAACCTTCAAAATTATTGTCTCCAACTGAATGGCCTGTAAGTCAAAGTATTGATAAACTGAAATTGATTGAAAATAAATCATGGNCAATTAAGTTTCATAATTATTGGGANCCTGGTTCAAATAAAGCAAAAGAGAAACTAGAAATTTTCAAATCAGATGCACTACACGACTACAATATAAATAGAGATATTCCTAGTATTGAAGGCACATCTAAACTTTCACCACATTTGAGGTTTGGTGAGATTAGCCCAAAAGAAGTTCTTAACTCAATTAACCATATTGAGGAAAATGATGGTATTAATGTCTATAAGTCTGAAATCATTTGGCGTGAATTTTCACATAACTTACTTTGGTATTTTCCAAATATTCATAACACTCCTATCAAAAATGAGTTTGAAAAATTTGAATGGGATAATAATGAAGCTAATCTAATTGCATGGAAAAAGGGGCTAACAGGTTACCCAATTGTAGATGCCGGTATGAGAGAATTATGGGCTACTGGATGGATGCATAACAGAGTAAGAATGATAGTAGCTTCTTTTTTAACTAAACATTTACTTTTACCTTGGCAACTTGGTGAAGAATGGTTTTGGGACACACTTTTGGATGCAGATCCAGCAAGTAACACCTCTGGATGGCAATGGGTATCTGGCTGTGGTGCAGATGCAGCACCCTACTTCAGAATTTTTAATCCTATTATTCAAGGTGAAAAATTTGATCCAGATGGTAANTATATTAAAAAGTTTATTCCAGAATTAAATAAACTACCAAAAAAATTTATTCATGAACCTTGGAAAGCAGATAGTGCAATTTTAAAAAATTCTGATATAAAACTCGGAGACACATATCCCAACCCAATTGTGGATCATAAATTTGCTAGAGAAAGAGCACTAAATAAATATGCTGAACTTAGAAAATAAATTATTTTACTGGAATATTGTATGAAAATTGGGGTAATAGGTTCAGGTGTTTCTGGATTGGTTTCTGCTCTAACCCTCCAAGAAAGGTTTGAAGTAAGTCTATTTGAGAAAAATAGTAAACTAGGTGGTCATTCTAATACAGTAACAATAGAACAAGAGAATAANAAATACTCTGTAGAAACTGGTTTTATAGTATTAAATGATAAAAATTATCCAATATTTACTAGCCTATTAAAACATTTAAATATTGGAGTAAACAATTCTTCAATGTCATTTAGTGTATCTGTTGATAAAGGACAATTTGAATATAGTAGTTCATATATAGGCCTTTTAGGGCAAACAAAAAATATCATTGATCCAAAATATTGGGGCATGTTGAGAGATATAAATTATTTTTATACTAACGCTCTTAAAGATGTTAAAGATTGCCCAGATAATGAGACATTNGGACAATTTCTTAAAAGATTTAATTATTCAAATAAATTTATTGATTACCACTTAGTGCCAATGACTGCCTCAATTTGGTCATGCCCGACAAAAAGCATCCTAAATTTTCCTATAAAAAGCTTATTAGTTTTTTTTGAAAATCATAAATTACTTAATATATATAATCGTCCAAAATGGAGTACGGTCAATAAAGGAAGTAGAGAATACGTTAAAAAGATACAATCACTCTTGAAAGGAAAAATATATACAAATGCGAAGGTTAATAAAATTTCCAAATCAAAAGAAGGTATAAGGGTTCATTATCAAGACGGAATTAAAACTTTTGATAAAGTTATATTAGCTTGTCATGCTGATCAATCCTCAGAAATTTTAATTGAAAACTTTTCTGAAGAGGCAAATTTACTGAAAGATTTTAAATACCAAAAAAATACTTCAATACTTCACTCTGACATAAATTTTATGCCAAAGAGAAAATCTGTTTGGTCTAGCTGGAATTATATTACTGAAACTGGAAACTCAGGAAATCTCTCTATTACTTACTGGATGAATGAACTACAAGGAATTAATTCTTCAAAGCCTATTCTTCTTTCTCTAAACCCTAAAATCCTTCCAAACCCTGATCTTATATATGGTCAATATTCCTATTCACATCCAATTTTAGATAACAACGCTATTAACATTCAAAAAAAATTAAGTTCTATCCAAGGTAAAAACAATCTTTGGTTTTGTGGAGCTTGGACAGGCTTCGGTTTTCATGAAGATGGAGTTAAATCTGCGGTTGANATAGCTAATTNTCATAATATTGATCTCCCTTGGTTCCAATCTAAAGAGGTTTTACACGCAGCTCAGTAATTTGATTATGAATAGTCCTTATGATATCGAAACTATAAAGTTAATAGATGGCAAAATAAGTCATAAGAGAAACATTCATCCGTTTAATGAATTTAATTACAATTGNATTTCGATTTTAATAAATTTAAATAATATTAAAAATAAGAAAAAATTTAATTCAATTTTCTCAATAAATAAAAATAATATGTTTTCATGGTGTGAAAAAGACCATGGCAATAGTAAAGATCATCCTCTTGATTGGGCCAGAGAACAAGTNAGAAAAAATGGTGGTGATGCATCTGGTAAAATTTTACTTCATTGTTTTCCAAAAATTTTCGGGCATGTTTTTAATCCTCTGTCAGTTTATTTTTGTTTTAATAAAGAACAAAAATTAACAGCCTTAATATACGAAGTGAGAAATGTTGTAGGAGGAATTCACTCTTATGTCGCGCTTGTAAGCAATCCTGAAGAAACTCATTTTACTAACAAACTTTTTGAGGTTTCACCTTTTCTTCCCTCAGAAGGTNATTACCGTTTGAAAACTAAATTNACAAATAATAATATTAGTATTTCTGTNAATTATTTTATAAATAATAAAATAATCCTAANTGCCATACAAACTGGAAAAATAAAGCCCTTAACTGTAGGTGCTTTATTAATGANTATTATTAAGGGGTCTGCTTTGCCTGGCAAGCCCATGATAAAAATTCTTATACAAGCCTTAAAGTTGTTGATAAAAGGAGCAAAATATAAGAAGATTTTTGTGTTTAACACACATAAAACAAATTTAACAAAAAGAGTTTAAATAATTTCATGTCTGTTTGGCAAAAAACACTNGAAAAAATGCTACAAAGCTTAACTTTGGGTGAAATAAAAGTTACNTTNCCAGATGGCTCATCTAAATTATTTAAAGGATCAAGAAAAGGACCAACCACTGACGTTTGCTTTTTGACTGAAAAGTCAATCAAAGATACTATTTTAGGAGGATCACTTGGATTTTGCGAAGGTGTTATTGATGGCAATATAAATAGTTCATCAATGAGTGATTTGATAGAAATAGGTGGATATCAGGAAAGTGGATTAAATACTTCAGGAAAAGGTTACTATTTATTTAAATTAATTAATAAAGTTTTTCATTTATTTAATAGAAACTCAATTAAGAGAGCTAGAAAAAATATTTCAGCCCACTACGATCTAGGGAATGATTTTTATAAACTATGGCTTGATGAAAGCATGACATATTCAAGTGCTTACTTTGGTGAAAAAAAAATAAGTTTGAAAGAAGCTCAAGAAAATAAATATAAACAAATATCTAAAATTGTTGATTTAGCAAAAGATGACAATGTACTCGAAATTGGCTGTGGTTGGGGTGGTTTCGCTGAATATGCAGCGAAAAATTATAAATCAATTATAACTGCTATTACTATAAGTAAAGAGCAATTTGAATTTACAAAACAAAGAATTAACAATGCTAAATTAAGTAAATTAGTTAATACAAGACTTATTGATTATAGAAAAGTCAAAGGTTCATTTGACAGAATTATTTCCATTGAAATGATTGAAGCTGTTGGTGAACAATATTGGCCAATATACTTTAAACAAATAAAGAATTTATTAAAACCTAAAGGCACGGCAGCCATTCAAGTTATAACTATTGATGATAAATTTTTTGATAATTACAGAAAATTTCCAGACTTTATTCAAAAATATATTTTTCCAGGAGGTATGCTGCCATCAATGAAAGCTCTAGAGGATCCAATTAATAANTCTGGTCTNAAAATTGATAAAGTTAATAGTTTCGGAATAGACTATGCATCAACACTTTCCATNTGGAGAAATCAATTCAATAAGTCGTGGCCTAGGATTAAAAAATTAGGTTTTGACGAAAGGTTCTATAGAATGTGGAATCTGTATTTTTCCTATTGTGAAGGAGGTTTCAGATCAGGCTGCATTGATGTTAAGCAAGTCAAACTATCTTCTATAAATTAAATATTATTAAATTTGAAAATACTTTTCAAAAAAGCTTTTACAAGACTTCCCACATAAGGCAAGTGGATAATTAATTGTGTCATTGAATCCCAATAATCAATATGCTTCACAACTTTGCCTTGATCATTAAACTTTACTTCACTTACAAGTTTTCAATATAACAAATCAAATGGCAACCCTCTAGATCCAAATAGTTCAGAATCAAATGTTTTTTTGGGAACATCATCTGAAGGTTTAATTGAAAATGATAATTTTTGGGAACATGGTGAATTTCAATACACAGGAAAAGTTCATCCACAATCCGTAAAAGCAAGTGGTGGAGTAATGTGGGAGGGATATTATATTCCCAGATCAACAGGAGTAGCTGCATTTTCAGTCAATTCCACTGGATTTTTCACAATGGATTTTGCAAAGGAGGGATACTTTGAAGATAATAACAAAGTTCAAACACCAGAATCACAGTCTACAATAGGTGTTGGTCAGACTTATACAAATTATGCAAGAGTTGGATTAACAACAGTTATGACAGCAACTGGTGGTATCGGTAATACGATGGCAGTACCAGTGAATAGAATACCAACTATCGGAATCGGTATGACTGTTAGTGGTTCAAATATTAGTGGAGTTCCAAAGGTAGAGTCATTTAACAGAACCACAGGAGTCGTAACTTTAGAACCCTCATCTGGAATTACAAGTTCAATAAGTGGAACATTATCAGGAAGTAACAATATCACTTTTTCAAGAACTTTTGGTAATTCAGCAAGTAGTTCATTTGAAACTCAAGTTATGCTTGCTTTTGAAAAATATCGTATAAGAGTTCGTTATTTTCACCCAAAAGTGTTAGATAATGATACTGTATTAGACAATCAAATTAGAAGTCTTAATAAATCAGTAACAATACACCACCAACCAGTAGGTGGGAATACTATTAGTGATTTACATTTTCGCTATTTGTATCCAATGGATTATGATTTCTCAGACTCAGTAAAAGGAGATTTTAATAGGTATCTTGATAAATCAGTTCTTTTTGGTGGCACAGAAATAGGAGTCGGTATCGGGAATAGGAGTAATTTTAATGAGTACGTAAGATTGAAATCTACAAAAAAAGTAGATCTTAGATACAAAGTCAAAGAAAATTTATCAAAAATAACAAGAGTGAGTTCAAGATCAGGAAGTTTTCAGGCTGGCAGCAGAGTTATTAATATGAGTTTGACATCAAATATCGAAGTTGGTAACTATGTTTTTGGAACTAATATTCAACCTGGCACGAGAGTAGAACAAATCACAATTAATTCATTTTTAGTTTTAAACAAACCAACTGGAGGATCTGGATCTCAAACTCAAAATTTAAAATTTATAGATCATCGTGGATTTGTTAAAAAAATAACAGGAGATGGAAGTGGTGATCAAATAACTGGAATCACAACTGCACTCACAGCATCATCTCAGTCTTTTGCAACTATTGACACTGATGTACAACCAGATATGGTTGTAATCGGTTCTAACACAGAATCGTATACTAAAATTACCAGTGTTGATGAGGGTTCTAACACATTAAATTTAAGTAAAAACGTAACCGCAGCTGCCACTGGTACAGATTACTACATCTATCAGTCAAGAGGTCTCAAAGACAATAGTATTCAACAATTCTGTGATCGTTTTAATACAACAACTGAGGGGCCTGATATTAGATGTTTAGTATCAAATGTCTCTTCTACATTACCAATCGGAGAGACAACAATTACTGTAGATAACACTAATAATTATTCAGTGGTTCAAGCAGGTTGGGAACTACAGGGTGCATATTTTGGGGAAAATGGAATAGCAGTGTCCAGTGTGGGTGGTAGTGGTTCAATAACTTTAGCTAGTGGCATCACGAAACCTCTTCCCGATGACGCACAATTCACTGCAGTGTCACCAGATAAAGATCAGAATGGAGATTATCAATTATGTTGCCCACCAACAGATACATCACCACCATTTAATGCAAGTGAGGAAGGATTAGATACAATTAGCAGTACAGCACCAAATATGCAGTTGGTTGATGGTAATTTAGTATTTGATTCATTAATTATACAAGACACAAATTCAAACGCATCAGANGCAACTGCTTCNGGTGCAGTANATCGTAAAATTGATATTAAAACACCANTAGGAAATTATAGACTANTAGCAACAACTTAAAAAAAGGTTTTTGGTCAANTTTTTGCCGAAATTTTTTTTCCGACTTTTTTGGAATTNAAAGTNAATTTTAGTTTTGAGTTAAAAGTAAAAAGTACGACTCTTGGTTTCCACTTGCATCTTGAACTTTAATTGGAATCTTATGAGTGAACGAAGAGGCAACCTCTCCAGATACAGGTCTTATATCAGTTCCAATACCAGTAATTACCATTGAATTAGTCCCATCTAAAAATGCTAATTCACCAATTGAAACTTCCTCTGCAGATGTAGTTAACGCAGTTCCAACTTTATTCCAAGGATTATTATCACTTGAAAATGCACGAGTGTCTCCAATGTA